>ENA-UONZ01000739-UONZ01000739.1-human-gut-metagenome-genome-assembly--contig:-C93old-NODE-739-length-46703-cov-11.266185_pt1 | contig 46703 bp, 32 predicted proteins | sample MGYA00242468_ERZ724015 | MGnify/ENA metagenome assembly ERZ724015
CTCATCAAACCGTGCATAAGTTTCTCCCTCACACAGCTTTCCGACATTCTTCTTTCTACAGCATTACGTCATGCTCTAGCCATTTTCTTTAATCCTTTTCCATAAATGCTATTTCTTACAAATCCCACCTTTGACATACAATTATGTCTCTGGTATTTCTTGTTATACCATCTTGTAAAAGTGCAAATAATGTAGCAGTCTAGTGCCGCATCCACTTTTCGTTTCTCTTGGCGGAATGATACAATTGCTCGCCCCTTTTTCAAGGTTACTTTATCCACTCGCTTAGCACCCTGTATTACTACACGGCTCACTGGCGATTATCGTGACCGGACTTACACTGGCAAGTGTAGTCCAGCTTTGCTGGAGACACGCATAAAAAAAGTACAGAAACAATTCCCACGTCTCTGTACTTTTTCACATCTTTTATTTGCTTTCTTCTGCCTTTTCTACTTCAGCGATTGCTGATTTTTTCATTGGAATACGGCAGTTTTTGTTGCTTCCGAATTCTACGATCACGTCTTCGTCTGTCAGATCGATCACAACTCCATAAAATCCGCTTGTTGTAACAACGCTGTCACCTACTGCAAGGCTTGCCAGCATTGTGTCCAGTCTTTTCTGTTCCTTTTTCTGCGGTCTTACCAGCAGGAACCACATAACTGCACAGATCACCACGATATAGATCAGGGTGAATCCCAGTCCGCCTGCTGTTGAAGATGTACTTAATAAATTCATATTTACCTCCTGGTCATGCGTATTTCGCTTAGATTTCGGGTTTTTCCGAAAAAGTGTCACTAACTTATATCATACACAATCTGTGCCTGTTATTCAAGCATTATTTTCAAATCCTGCCAATTTTTCTTTTTTAAATGCCTTGTAGTTTCCGGCTTCGATCGCATCGCGGATTTCTTCCATCAGATGATTGTAAAAATACAGGTTATGCAGCACACACAGACGCATGCCCAGCATTTCTTTTGCTTTCAGCAGATGACGGATGTACGCTCTGCTGTAGTGACGGCATGCCGGACACTGGCACCCTTCTTCGATCGGTTTCGGATCCAGCTCATATTTTGCGTTGAACAGATTCAGCTTTCCATGGTTCGTGTAGACATGGCCATGGCGGCCGTTTCTGCTTGGATAAACACAGTCAAAGAAATCAACTCCCCGGTCTACTGCTTCCAGAATATTTGCCGGTGTACCAACCCCCATCAGATAAGTTGGCTTATCCACCGGAAGCTCCGGTACAACTGCATCCAGAATACGGTACATCTCCTCATGGCTCTCACCGACTGCCAGGCCGCCGACTGCATAGCCGTCCAGATCCAGCTCACGGATCTGCTGTGCATGCTCGATACGGATATCTTCGTAGATCGCACCCTGGTTAATACCAAAGAGCATCTGATGCTGATTGATCGTATCCGGCAGGCTGTTCAGTCTTGCCATCTCGTCTTTGCAGCGATGCAGCCATCTTGTCGTACGCTCTACCGAACGCTGGACATATTCTTTTTCTGCCACACTGGACGGACACTCATCAAATGCCATGGCGATCGTGGACGCCAGATTGGACTGGATCTGCATGCTCTGTTCCGGTCCCATGAAAATCTTTCTGCCGTCTACATGGGAATTGAAATATACGCCTTCTTCTTTGATCTTTCGAAGACCCGCCAGCGAAAATACCTGAAATCCACCGGAGTCTGTCAGGATCGGTTTGTCCCATACCATAAATTTATGCAGTCCGCCCATCTTTTTTACAACCTGATCACCCGGTCTTACGTGAAGGTGATAGGTGTTGGACAGCTCCACCTGTGTGCCGATCTGCTGCAGATCCTCGGTCGATACTGCTCCCTTGATCGCTGCTGCCGTTCCGACATTCATAAAAACAGGGGTTTGTATCACGCCATGCACGGTGTGAAACTCACCCCTTTTTGCGTTGCCATCTCTTTTTATCAGTTTATACATGATTTCCTCCAATTTCATTCGAATGCATACAAACTTTGGTGCATCCTTACGTCTGTTCAAGTATTATAGCCCTATTTGGAGGATTTTTCAAGTAGTTCACCGGGGAATCATCCCCGGTGTCCCGCTAAAGGCTGGATTGGCTGACTACCATATAAATAGAAGCAGAACTCTTTCCGGTCTGGAAATATCCGGCAGGATTACATATCTTCTGTTAAAATCCCATGATCACGAAGCAGTTTCTCAATGACGGTTCCTTTTACCACTTTGATGACCGGTTTTTTCAGTGCGTTCAGCGGTCCAGGCAGCTGGATCTCCAGCGGTGATTTGCCATCCATCAGTTTGACGGAACTGTCAAGCAGTTCACGGATATCGTAAACGCTTCCCCATACTTCCGGTACGCCGCGGTCCACACCAAGCAGTCCGTAAACAGCCTCCATTGCGGTTCTCACTGAATACTCGGTTGTGAAGACGGTATCACGCGGAGTCTCTGCGAACTGTCCGAGGAATGCGAAGTTTGTACATCCATCCGGGATGACATCCGGTCTGTCACCTTTGGTTCTTGGCATGAAGAATGCAGTGATATACGGCATCATCGTCGGTACGCAGACAGCACTGTTCTCTGCCAGTTCCTCGATCTTGTCGGTTGGAACGCCCAGGTGATACAGCCATTCTTCGGTAATCTCTTTTCCGGTACATTCTTTCATCGGTTTCTTGATATAATCGCCCGGCACATCCGTAAACAGTCCATATACCCATACGCAGACTTTTTCTTTGTCCTGCTCTTTGAACTGTCCCTGACGGTTGATCGTCCAGCTGAGCAGCCACTTGGAGTCCTGACAGCTTACAATTCCTCCGGTTACCACTTTTCCGCTTCTCGGATCACGTTTGCAGATGTTTGTGATATACGGAATGATCTTGTCATCCAAAGTCGTGATCGTTGCTGACTCCCAGTTTGTCTTCTCGATATCCGAGCAGAATTTCTCCGGATGTCCAAAGGACGGATCCTGTTTTGCAATGTTTTTCCACAGATCCCAGCAGCCGCTTCTGCGTACTTCTGCATCTGCATCCGGTGCATGGTTCTGATCTCCGTAAATGGTTCCTTCCGTACAGCTTCCGTTTGTGACAAAGACAAGGTCATCTTCTGTCAGGAGAATATTGTCCTCTTCTCCGTTCACTTTGCATTCAATCGATGTTGCGATCTTTTTGCCTTCTTTAAAGGTAAATACAACGTTTGTCACTTCGGTGTTGAACTGGAAATCTACGCCTGCTTCTTCCAGATATTTCTGCATCGGCAGGATCAGGGATTCATACTGATTGTATTTGGTAAATTTCAAAGCACTGAAATCCGGCAGTCCGGCGATGTGATGAATAAATCTCTGGAAGTAGAGCTTCATTTCCAATGCACTGTGCCAGTTTTCAAATGCAAACATCGTTCTCCAGTACAGCCAGAAGGTGGAATCAAACACTTCGTCATCAAATACATCTTCGATTGTTTTATCATAAAGATCTTCGTCTTTTGTCATGAACAGTTTCATGATCTCCATGCAGCCTTTCTGGCTTAAATTAAACTTGCCATCGGTATGTGCATCTTCTCCACGATTCACAGTTGCTCTGCAAAGAGAGTAGTTCGGATCTTTTTTATTCAGCCAGTAATATTCATCCAGAACAGATACGCCCGGTGTTTCGATGGACGGAATGCTGCGGAACAGATCCCACAGGCACTCGAAATGATTCTCCATCTCTCTGCCGCCTCGCATCACATAACCGCGGGACGGATCAAAGATACCGTCACAGGCTCCTCCGGCGATATCCATTGCTTCCAGAATGTGGATATGGGATCCTTTCATCTGCCCGTCTCTTACCAGAAAGCAGGCTGCTGCCAGAGATGCCAGTCCGCTTCCGACAATGTAAGCATTTTTGCCATCGACACCTTCCGGTTTTTCCGGTCTTGCAAAAGCTTCGTAGTTACCGTTGCTGTAATAAATACCTTTGCTGTTCTTTTCATATTTTCCACGCTCGGTATTGCGGTAATCTTTTCTCTCGTCTTCTCTTTTTTTGCTTATCTCTTTCTGTTTATGCTCATTTTCTTTTGTTTTCTTACTCAGAAGCATCACTGCTCCGGCTCCGGCTGCTGCTGCCATCGTATATTTTAACCCTTTTTTCATATTGAATGCCCACCTTTCCAATGTTTGAGGCTAACCTTCCTGCCTCCGCCATCCTGTCTTCTTTTTCTTTGGAAATTTCCTGTTTCAATCCAGTTCTTTCTGAATTGCCTACATTCTAACATTAGTATGCCCGGGATTCTATTGACAAAACAGGCCAGATGATAAAATTTTTGTCATCTGACCTGTTTTGTAAGCTTTTTGCTGTGATTTTGTACCTTACTTGTTGCAGTACAAAACTTCACTGATATTTATCTGCGGATGGACTGTGCCATTCTGTGATACTGATGGCGGATTCCGCGGATCACGGTTCCGTACGCCATAATATTTTCCGGCAGTGCCATTCCCACGTATCCGGAATCACCGATGTGGTGGATGTCGGTTCCTGCCATCTTGCACTCCAGTGCGATGCGTTTGATCGTATCGGTGTCCGCACCTTCCTGAGAAGTTCCGATCGATGTGATCGTCAGCTTTTTCAGGCTGTGTGCATAACTGATCAGTTTCCGCACATATTCGGTCGTGATGCCAGGCACGGTTCCCGGTGCCGGCAGCAGAATGATATCGGCTCCTGCCTCTGCAAACTGGCGGATATCTTCTTTCGTGATGATGTTCTCGCCGCCTTCGCCGATGATCCCGGAGGCATGCATTTTCCCGGCCGCCAGCATGATCTTCTCTCCGACTGCCTCTGAGATCGCTTTCAGGGAAGAATTGATCGCCGGATTGCTCACTCCATTTCCCGGATTGCCGGTCAGAACGATCAAATCCACGCCCATTTTCTGAGCCTGAATGGCATTTTCCACCGTTGCATAACGTCCGGCACTCATCTCCCACAGGGTCTCTTTGTTATCGGAAGCATAGCTTTCTTCCACCGGTTCCAGATTGATGCCGACCATACGTCCGGTCAGACGTTTTACTTCTCGTACCGTCTCTTCTTTTTCCACTTCCGGCAGTGCCATGATTTTTGGCTCCTGCACATCAAACATATTCAGAAGGATCAGGTCTGCTCCCATGGAAGCTGCAAACTCTGCATTGGTCACATCGGTTAGCAGAGGAATCGTGATGCCGATCGTCTCACTTGCAAGAACCCTTCCCTCGCTGCCTGCGATCGCTTCGATCAGTTCACTTTTTGTTGCATGCGTCATTTCTTCTGCTGTCATATTCAAAATACGTTTTGCCATATCAGATTCTCCTTCTTGCTTTGCTGATAAAAAGCGAAAAAAATCTGCCCGAAGACAGATTTTCTTCTATCATGTTCCATACAGTTTCCTGTATTCGACTTGAATCTTGTTCTTAATCCGGCATATCGCCTGCTTCTCCGGAAGACTCGCCAAGTGTGATCCACTTCAGGTAAGCATTGATAAACAGGTCAATACCGCCGTCCATCACGCTGTCCACATTTCCTGTTTCTGCATTTGTTCTGTGGTCTTTTACCATCGTATACGGCTGCATGACATAGGAACGGATCTGGTTTCCCCAGCCAATCTCCTTGACTTCACCGCGGATACCGGAAAGCTTCTCTGCATTCTCCTGCTGCTGCAGCAGATACAACTTTGCTTTCAGCATCTGCATCGCTTTGTCTTTGTTCATGTGCTGGGAACGCTCATTCTGGCACTGAACAACGATGTTGGTCGGCAGATGGGTGATACGGATCGCCGAGGAGGTCTTGTTGATATGCTGACCGCCGGCTCCGCTGGAACGGTAAGTATCGATACGCAGATCTTCATCCCGGATCTCGATATCGATGTCTTCCTCAATATCCGGCATGACATCGCAGGATACAAACGAGGTCTGTCTCTTTCCAGCCGCATTGAACGGTGAGATACGGACCAGTCTGTGGACACCCTTTTCGGATTTGAGATAGCCGTAGGCATTTTCTCCGTTAACCTGGAAGGTAACGGACTTGATGCCCGCCTCATCACCATCCAGATAATCCAGCACATCCACTGCAAAACCATGTTTGTCCGCCCATCTGGTATACATACGGTACAGCATGCCCGCCCAGTCGCAGGACTCTGTTCCGCCTGCTCCCGCATGGAGCGTCACGATCGCATTATCTTTATCGTATTCTCCGGATAACAGTGTTTTTATACGGATATCATCATAAGTTTTCCTGAAATCATCCAGAAGATCCTGAATCTCTGGTATCAGAGATTCATCGTTTTCCTCTGCTGCCATCTCGATCAGAGTTTCGATCTCATCAAACTCATCTTTTAACTTGGCATAAATGGCGATATCGTCTTTCATGCTCTTTAAATTTTTCATGGATTCCTGTGATTTTTCTGGGTTATCCCAGAAATCAGGAGCTTCCATCTCTCTTTCTAATTCCTGGATACGCTGCTCTTTGTTAGCCAGGTCAAAGTGAATCCCTCACTTCCACTAATGGTTCCTTAAAATTGTTTAATTCATACTTAAACTGATCTAATTCAACCACTTGCTTCACCTCTTTCTTTTTTATTTTCAGTCACTGCGAGGTGTTTATTTCTTTCTTCCGCAGCACTGTTTATATTTCTTTCCGCTTCCGCATGGGCACGGATCGTTTGGATAAATCTTCTTTTCTTCACGTTTCTGAGGTGCATTCTGTACGGAATCATCTTTGTTTGTTCCGGTTACTTTTGCAACTTCTTCACGTTCTACTTTCTGTTCCATGCTTACATGGTACAGAAGCTTCAGAGTGTCTTCCTGGATTGCCGCAGACATTGCATCGAACATCTCGTAAGCACTCATCTTGTATTCTACCAGAGGATCTTTCTGACCGTAAGCCTGAAGTCCGATACCCTGACGCAGCTGATCCATATCGTCGATATGATCCATCCACTTGCGGTCGATGACTTTCAGAAGGATCACTCGCTCCAGTTCACGGATCTGTTCCGGTTCCGGGAACTCTGCTTCTTTCATCTCATACAGCTTCACAGCCTGCTCTTTGAGCATCTGTTTGAGCTCATTTTTCTTCATTTTCTGTGAAATCTCAATCTTCGGCAGCGGAATGATCGGGATCAGAAGTCCGTTCAGTTCCTGAAGATTCCATTCTGAAGTATCCTGATCATCAGAAATGCACATATCAACGGTATTGTCCACGATGTCTGTGATCATCTTGAAGATAGAATCACGCATACTCTCTCCGTCCAGAACACGGCGACGCTCTTTGTAAATGATTTCACGCTGCTCGTTGTTGACCTGGTCGTACTCCAGCAGGTTTTTACGGATACCGTAGTTGTTTCCTTCGATCTTCATCTGTGCTTTCTCGATTGCACTGGAAAGCATTTTGTGCTCGATCTGCTCGTTTTCTGCAACACCGATGGATTTAAAGATGCTCATCAGACGCTCGGAACCGAACAGACGCATCAGGTCATCTTCCAGCGAAATATAGAATCTGGATTCTCCCGGGTCACCCTGTCGTCCGGAACGTCCGCGCAGCTGATTGTCGATACGTCTGGATTCATGACGCTCGGTACCGATGATCTTCAGACCGCCGGCTGCCTTTGCCTCATCATCCAGCTTGATATCGGTACCACGGCCGGCCATGTTCGTTGCGATCGTAACGGCTCCGTGACGACCTGCCTCTGCTACGATTTCAGCCTCCAGCTCATGGAACTTCGCATTGAGGACTTTGTGCGAAATGCCGCGTCTCTTTAACATACCGCTCAGAAGTTCGGATGTCTCAATGGTGATGGTACCAACCAGAACCGGCTGTCCCTTTTCATGGGCTTTTTCAATTTCATCCACAACGGCATGGAATTTTTCTTTTTTGGTCATGTATACCGCATCATCCAGGTCTTTACGGAGAACCGGTCTGTTAGTAGGGATTTCAACTACGTCCATTCCGTAGATATCACGGAACTCTTTTTCTTCGGTAAGTGCAGTACCGGTCATGCCGGCTTTCTTTTTATATTTATTGAAGAAGTTCTGGAATGTGATCGTTGCAAGTGTCTTGCTCTCACGTTTTACCTTTACATGCTCTTTTGCCTCGATTGCCTGATGCAGGCCATCCGAGTAGCGTCTTCCCGGCATGATACGTCCGGTAAACTCGTCTACGATCAGTACTTCATCATCTTTTACTACATAATCCTGATCACGGTGCATCAGACTGTGTGCACGCAGTGCCAGGTTGATATTGTGCTGGATCTCCAGGTTCTCCGGGTCGGAAAGGTTATCGATCTGGAAGAACTGTTCTACTTTCTTAACACCGTCCTGTGTCAGTGTTACGACTTTATCTTTTTCATTTACGATATAGTCACCAGTCTCTGTGATCTCCTCGCCCATAATGGCTGACATTTTAGTCACTTCACCGCTGGCTTCACCACGCTCCAGCTGTTTTGCCAGAATGTCGCAGACTTCGTACAGTTTTGTGGACTTGCCGCTCTGACCGGAAATGATCAGCGGTGTACGTGCCTCGTCGATCAGGACTGAGTCCACCTCGTCGATGATCGCATAATGCAGATCTCTCTGAACGAGCTGTTCTTTATAAATAACCATGTTATCACGCAGATAATCGAAACCGTCCTCGTTGTTGGTGATGTAAGTGATATCGCAGTTATACTGTTTACGTCTCTCTTCACTGTCCATGGAATTCAGTACACATCCAACGGTCAGGCCAAGAAACTCATGGACTTTTCCCATCCACTCAGAATCTCGATGTGCCAGATAATCATTGACCGTTACTACATGAACTCCTTTTCCTTCCAGAGCGTTCAGATATGCCGGTAAGGTAGATACAAGTGTTTTACCTTCACCTGTTCTCATCTCTGCGATACGCCCTTGATGCAGAATGATACCTCCGATCAGCTGTACACGGTAATGTTCCATATTCAGTACGCGTCGTGCAGATTCACGAACGGTAGCGTATGCCTCAGGAAGCAGGTCATCCAGAGTCTCTCCTTCTGCCAGTCTTTTTTTGTATTCTGCTGTTTTGCCTCTCAGTTCTTCGTCAGAGAGCTCTATCATTGTCGGACGCAGTTTTTCAATTTTTTCAACCAGCGGCATAATTCGCTTTACTTCACGTTCACTATGCGTACCGAACATTTTCTGAAACACATTCATTGTCTATATTCTCCTATCACATTAATTACCTTAAAAAACAGTTCCATTCTATCACTTTATCACTTCATAGACAATTAAATTTTTGTAAATAACCTATGAACAGCGGATAAGAACTTAAAAAGTTGCCGCAGACATGCGTTCACCAAAAAATCTACGGCTGAACTGTGCATCCTGCGGCAGCTATTGATTTATTTTACTGTTTTATTTCAGATGGTGTAGCTCTTTTATCCGGTCGATCCTAGCACTCCGGCTCGATCAGTCCATATGTATTTCCTTTTCTCTTATACACAACGTTGACTTCGTCTGTATCTGCATTACGGAATACAAAGAAACTGTGTCCGAGCAGTTCCATCTGTACACATGCATCTTCCGGGAACATCGGTTTCATACCGAACTGTTTTGTACGGATGATCTTTACTTCCTCTTCTTCACCTTCGTTCTCTTTTTCGATGAATTCTTTGCGGAGGTTTCCTCCGTCTTTATGTTTGCCTATAATTTTTGTCTTATATTTACGAAGCTGTCTTTCAATGACTTCTTCCACAAGATCAATAGAAACATACATATCATTGCTTACCTGCTCTGAGCGGATGATATTTCCTTTTACCGGAATGGTTACTTCGATTTTCTGTCTGTCTTTTTCCACGCTCAAAGTTACAATAATCTCTGTCTCAGGAGTGAAATATTTTTCAAGCTTTCCAAGCTTTTCTGTGACTGCACTTCTTAACCCCTCTGTCACTTCGATATTTTTTCCACGAATTGTAAAACGCATGATACCCAACTCCTTTGCATCTATATTTGCAGTTGAAACTGCTATGTGAACATTATAGCAATTTTCCACAATATTTTCAATCACTTTTGCAAAGTTTTTAGTTTTTTTATACTATCTTATGAATTCTCATCCAAATTGGCGGCACACACACGCAGAACTTCCCGGTAAGGCATGCTTCCCCCAAAGAGATCCAGGGCACTTCCTATCGTAACATCGATGTGATCTCTGCCAAGTTTTTTCAGTTCCTGAAGATCTGCAAAACTTCCCACGCCACCGGCATAGGTGACCGGTATGCCCTGCCATCTTCCGAGCATATCTGCCAGTTCTCTTTCAATTCCCTGTGCTTTTCCTTCTGCATCCACTGCATGCACCAGAAATTCATCGCAGCAATCGGAAAGTTCGTCAAGTACCTTCTCGCTTAACTTTACATCGGTAAACTTCTGCCAGCGGTCTGTGACGATAGAGTATCCGTCTTCTTTTCTGCGGCAGCTTAAATCCAGCACCAGATGTTCTTTTCCGACTGTCCGAAGCAGCTTTTCCAGATTTTCTCGGTAAAAAACGCCGTTTTTAAATACAAAGCTGGTAACGATCACATGAGAAGCTCCGGCTTCCAGAAAATCTTTCGCATTTTCATCGGTAATGCCGCCTCCGACCTGCAGTCCTCCTGGATACGTCCGAAGTGCCAGCATGGCCTGCTCTTTTGTTTTTTCATAAAACGGAGAATCTTTTGCATTCAGCAAAATCACATGTCCGCCGCTTATCCGGTCTTTCTGATACATCTCTGCAAAAAATGCCGCATCCTGTGTAGACACAAAATTTTCCTTTGCCTGATCTCCTTCGTCTCTTAAGCTTCCTCCTACGATCTGTTTTACTTTTCCGTTATGTATATCAATGCATGGTCGAAATCTCATACGTTTCTCCTCTTTTTCTGTTATTCAGATCCGACTCTCGAAAACTGACCCTCGATTCCTGTCGTCTCTTTGCATGTTCCTGTCAAAATTGCTATGCATCTGCACGCTGGTCTGATCATTGTACCCACACAAAACCTCTGACGTTTTCATTATAGAAAAGCCTGTTTTCTTTGTCCAGCAGATATTCTCCGGATTTTTGAGAATTGCTTTGTAGCAAAATAATTTTCGTACATCTGGCTGTAAATCCAAAAAAGAAGCCACAGAGGCAGCGTTTCTGCCCCCATGACTTACCTCAGCGAATCCTCATCTTTACTCGGTCATACGACTGCGGCCGGTTGTCTCACCGGTCAGGTCATCAACCACATCTCCGACTGCATCACCTGCATCACGGACGATATCGCCTGCATCATCGAGTACTCCATCTGCTCCGTCTGTGCGGCGTGACTGCGAAGTGTCCGACTGGTTTCTGTTCTTTTTTGTGCTGTTATTTTTCTGTGTGTTGCTTTCTGCCTGTGTACCGCTGCTTCCGTTCTGCATATTGCTTTCCGCCTGTGTACCGCTGCTTCCGTTTTGCATATTGCTTTCCGTCTGTATACCATTGCTTCCGTTCTGCATATTGCTTTCCGTCTGTATACCATTGCTTCCGTTCTGCATATTGCTTTCGCTTCCGTTCGTTGCCGATGTATTTCCGTTTCGGTTGCTGCATCCTGTGATACCGGAAAGTGCACAGACAATTCCAAGGACTGCCAGCATGCTTCTTGTTCTTCTCATAGTCTTCTCCTTTTCTTTGCTTTTTCGGAGCTTCTTATGCCCATCCTTAATATGCATCCTGTGTACTTTTTTTATTCATGTTGCTTCGTGTCGATTTTGATTTTCAGAATATATCGTTCTTGTTTTTTCGAATGATCACTTTCAAAGCACACCCATTGTTATCTTCATTATTCTTTCAGGTTGATATCAAACCGGATTCTTTTTCGGAAAATCCTTCTGCAAAACTGTTTTCCGTCAAATGGGATCAGCGGATAGAGATAACTTTCTCCGGATACTGTACGGTTCAGAAGCAGACTTAAGAACGTGATCACCAGACCTGCCGCATATCCGGCAAGTCCGAAAACCGCCGTCAGGATCAGCAGCAGAATCCGCATAAATTTCAGGGCGTATCCCAGTTCATAGCTTGCCTGCGTGTAATTTGCGATTGCCACAAATGCCATATATAACATCGTCTCTGCATTAAACCACCCGGATTGGACTGCAAATTCACCGACAACAAGACCGGCGATCACACTGAGTGGCGTTGTCAGCATACCCGGCGTATTAATCGCTGCCAGTTTCAGACCGTCGATTGCAAATTCCAGGATCAGCAGCTGTGCAAAGAGCGGAACATAGACATCTCCGCTTATTTTAATAAACGCAAACTGCGGTGGTATCCACTGCGGATTCTGTAAAAAAAGCAGCCAGGTCGGGGTCAGAAGCAGTGTCAGCAGTGCTATGACAAACCTTGTAACACGAAGATACGTGCCGGTCACCGGCGGAAAATAAAAATCATCGGCTTCTTCCATAATGTCAAACACCGATACCGGAAGGATCATAACTGCCGGAGAGTTATCCGTTAAAAGCACAATTTTTCCATCCAGGATCTCAGCTGCTGCTGTATCCGGACGCTCCGTATATTTAAATTTCGGAAATGGATTGTACCACTTATGTGGATAAAGACATTCTGCAAGACTCTCCTGGTTCATTGCCAGGGCATCCGTTCTGATCTGCTCCAGTCTTTTTTCGATCTGCTGCAAGAATCCGGAATCCACACGATCTTCCATATAGCACAGCACCACATCGGTATGCGAAGTGCTTCCGACATTTTTCATCTCCATGGACAGTTTCGGATTGCGGATCCTCCTTCGGATCAGTGCTGTATTGGATACGATGGTTTCCACAAAACCATCCCTTGGTCCTCGCAGTACTTTGTCTTTGTCCGGCTCTTCGACACTTCGCATCGGATAGGTACGACAGTCCATGGCAAAGCATCTGGAATACCCGTCAATAAACAGACACATCACGCCCGATAAAATCTGCGTTGTGATCTGCTCACAGTCCTCTAAAAGTTCAACTTCTACATAGGGCATGGCATCTCTTGACAGCTCTTCGCTGTCTTCCGGCAGATCTTCCGGGGTCACAGAATAAAAGAATTCCAGTAACTTTTCCACAATGCTCTCTTTTAAAAATCCGTCCACAAAGTAATAGACTGCTTTTCGGTCTGCTACCATCGTCGTTCTGCTGATGATGTCAAAATTTTTGTCCGTCCGCAGAATCCGGCGGAAATATTTCTGATTTTCTTCCAGGCTTGTCGATAGCTTCTGCTGCACATTTTTCACCTCTTCTTATTACTCACTATCGTGATTATTTCCACTTTTCTGTGTTTTATTCTTTTAGACTCCATTCTTCCAGTCATACTTATCTGAAATCCGGCAGTCGATTCCGGGCTGTTTTACTGATATCTACTTATTTTTATCTGATATGTCTTTTCTTTCTGAAAAACCATAATATCATGCTCGATGCTGCCATCAGACCTGCGAAGATCCACATTTCCATCCAGGATGCATCACCTGTTTTGGCTGCTGTCACAGCGTTTTCATTATCCGATGTATTATCTGATGAAAATCCTGAATGGTCGTTTCCGGTTGTTTTATCAAAGTTCTCGGTATCCACACGTTTTTCTGTCTGCACCTGTGCTTCTTTCGTCAGTTCCACCTTGTATTTCTGGACATTTGCAACTGCTTTGACTTTAATCTTCTGATTTTTCGGTTTCTGATAACCTTTTGGCACTTTCTCGACCTGAATGGTATACCAGGATGGGATTACTTTTTCTTTCAAAGCAGTAAGTGTCACATGTTTCCAGATTTTCTTTCCTTTTTCATTAACCACATTGATCTTTACCCCTTCCAGTGGTGTCTGCGTCTTTTTGTCAACGGCTTCGATTTTAATCACTGTCGGACGGATCTCTACCTCAAAATCCTGTATTTCTGACGTATCTTCTCTTACCGTGATCTTCGTCTGTGCCGGAAGTACATAGCCATCCGGTACACGGTCTGTTTTCACCTGATAACTGCCAGACGGAACACGTGTATAGGCTTCCGGAAGTTCCAGTGACCGCTCCTCAAACAGATCTCTGATATGTACATAAATCCCAGACCGGATCGTTCTTGTCTGCTTCTTTTCTGCTGCTGAAGACAATGCATAGCCGGTAATCCGGATACAGATTGGTTCCACCAGAACTTCAAATTTCTGTACTTTCGCTGTATCTTTCACCTCAATGTCTGTCACATCCGGATGTACATAACCTTTCGGAATTTCATCCACTACGATCTTATAGTGCCCGATCGCCACTTTCTTAAAGATTTCTGCCTGTTCTGTTCCGGACTCCCAGATGCCGTCCCGTTCCATCGGACTGTTTTCTTTCAGGAGCGTCTCGCCTTGCGGTGTCTCCAGGTGAGCTTTTACATTTCCAAGCGGAACTTTTTTATCTCCGTCTTTTTCAAAAACAGTGATATGAACTTCCGTCGGCGGGTCCTGCATTTCCAGTTTCTGTCCCTGATAAGTGCCATCTTCCTCTTTATGATCTTCCATCTGAAATACCTGTTCTGCTGCTGTTGCATAGCCAGGTGCCGGTGAAAGTTCCCGCAAGGTATAGGTTTTTCCGACTTCCAGCCCTTCCACGCAATGCTCTTCTTTCTCTGTGATCCAGCTTTCGATACAGGTATTTTCCTGATAAATGGCCAGTTTTGCTCCTTCTAACAGTTCTTTTGTATCGGATGCCGTCTTCTTCACAAACACTTTTGTGATCTGATTTTCAAAGATAACCTGGAATTTCTGTACTGCCATCCCGTCTTCTTTCCAGGATGCATCAATCTCTTCTGTCTGTGCTGTCCGGATATAGCCATCCGGTGCCGCAATCTCACGGACTTCATACTTTCCAAGTGGCAGGTCGCTGACAAACAACAGGTTTCCTTCTTTATCACTTTTCTGTGTTTCCAGTAAAGTTCCTTTTTCCAGAAGAACTTCTCCTTTTGCTGTTTTGATATCCTCTGCCGCATACAGTCCGAAAACTGCACCTTCCAGCATTTTCTGTGGATTTTCTTTATCGCATTTTGTCACCCGGATCTCCACTTTCTGGCGTTCGTTGTATACCGGGACCTCTGCTTCTGTGACATCTGCTTCACTTCCATCTGAGGTTTCTGCCAGCACAAACGAAACCTTATCTTTTTTCTTCTGATATCCTTCCGGGATATTTATCTCTTCCAGCTCGTATGTTCCAAGATACATCTGTTCAAACACCAGGCTTCCATCCTGATCAGTATCTCCTTCTGCTTTCGCAGTCTTCTGACTTCGTACCAGATACGGAACAACCTCTCCCGCTTTGCAGATCAGACCGGTCACGCCATCCGGGTGATACAGATCTTCCTTCGCTTTTACTGTAAAGCTTACACCTTTTACGCTTCCTGTTTGATAACCAAACCAGGTTTTGATCTGGTTCCATAATCCCTGTACAATTCCAAGCTTTCTGGATACTTCGTTTAAGATCTCTCCTGTCTTTGAAATTTTCACCTTTCCGGTCATGAAAGCATTTTCCAGATTGAAAACTACTTCTTCCGGCATCTGCTCCATCGTTTCCTCTGTGTACTGCTGTGAAACAGAAAAAGTAACCTCCTGTTTCTGCTCCTGTTTCAGAATGTCTTTCATGGAATCCGGGATCAGGATTTCTTTTTTATAGCCGTTTCTCGGAAGAACTTCCACGATGCGGTACGTTTTTTCCGGATTCAGCCCCAGGATCAGACAGCCCTTTCCTTCCGTATTTTCTGTGCTGACTGCATGCAGAATTTTTCCATCTTCATCGAGGATCTGAAGTTTCGCACCTGCCAGCTCTTTTTTCGTGAGATCATCTCTCAGAAACAGTCTTACTTTTACTGCCGCATTTTCGATCTCGCTCTTCATACGGATGATAAAAATGTGATCCTGGTCTTTATACGGTTCAAAATCAAAAATCCGCTCCGTATCAGATCGATAATATCCATCCGGTGCTTTTGTTTCTTTTACTGCATAGGTGCCAGGCGGCAGATCTGTTTGAAAAACGGCTCTTCCGCTCTGATCTGAAATGGCACGCTCTATCTCCGTTCCTGCCGGCAGCACAACACTTCCGTTTGCGTCCGTAATATCTTTTTTCGCATAAAGTGTGAATTCTGCTCCTTCCGGCCTGTTTTCTTTCTCTCCGTCCACACATTTCTTAAAGACACCGGTCCTTCCTTTCCACTCTTCTCCGATGATCGTTCCCGGCTCTTCCGGTACCGTCGGAGACACCTCCGGGCCATCCGGTTCCTGCCCGATATCAATCTTCTGTCTTTCGTTGAAAAAGGTTTCTGTTGCGGTAATTTCCAGATCTGCACCGTCTTTCCACAACAGTTCTGTGTTTCGTTTTGCATCTTTCTGCTTTCGCGTGTAGCCGGACGGAGCTTTTGTCTCTCTGATCTCATACCTTCCAAGCGGCAGATCCGAAAGAACCGCTTTTCCCTGTTCATCGGTTATCACATGGGCAATGGTCGTTCCCATCAGATAAAGGTCTTTGCTGTAACCGTCCGGATGCGGAATCGTTTCTGCTGCCACAAGGTCATATTCTGCCCCTTTTAACCCTTTTGTCTCATAGACTATCTTCTGCAGTTTCTGATCTTTGATCTCCGCTTCCGGCACTTCTCCTTCTTTTCGGATCTCCAGTTTTCCGGAAATGGAACGGTTAAACAGGCTGACAACCTGTACACATTCTTTGTCTTCCAGCCGAATCTCTGCCTGATTTTCCTGACACCGAAATACCTTACTTGCGATTCCCTCAAAGAAACGATTTCCCTGTTCGTATCCTTCTTTTACATGCGGGGACTTATAACCTTCTTTTTCCAGAATCTGCCAGTTATATCCTTCTCTTGCCTTTGTCTCCCTGATCTGATAAGTTTCTCCGACTTTCAGCCCCCGGATCAGCACATTGTTGCCATGTATACTGACTGCTTCCTGCACAATCTCACCCTTCGAATCCACGATACTGTATTTTACTCCATCCAGCTCCGTTTCTGTATCATAGTCCATGATATTAATCTGAAGCATTGTTTTATAGTTTTCAAACGTGCGTACATACGATTTGATTGTAGCATCATGCTGTGTGTCTGTTTTGGCATTTGATTTCCTGTCATTTTCTGTCCTGTTTGCCATATTATCTTCGGATCTGCCATCTTCTGCTGCATTTTTGCTGTCATCTTCAGCTGTAAAGGAAATTTCTTCTGTATTATCAGACCGATAATATCCATCCGGTGCTTTTTCTTCTCTGACATAATAGTGTGCCATCGGAAGATCCAGGTCAAAGGCCGCATCCATAATACCGTTTTCCGCTTCTTTTGTCTCTGCGATCGCCAATCTGGTATCTTCCTTTACCAGGATGCTTTTCTGATCAGCTGCCAAAATATCTTCTGCCGCATAAAGCCCAAACTTTGCTCCTGTAAGTTTTTCTTTTGTTTCTGCATCTTTCTTTTCAATCTGGATCTGTGCTCTCTGTCTTGGAATTTCATACAGTTCACTCTGATACCGGATTGGAACTTCCTGTCCGGCATATCGGATCTCAAATGTTCTTGCCGCCTGATTTTCCCCGGAAAGTGCATAGCCTTTGGCTGCTTTTATCTGTTCCAGCGTATAAGTGCCGAGCGGAAGTCCATACCATTCCCAACCGGCTGCTTTTATTTTTTCAGTCCATGCTTTTCCATTTTCATCGGTAGTGAGTGTGGTCACAACACTTCCTTTTGCAAAAAGTAAAGTCTGTCCTCCCTTTCCTTCACCCGAAAAGATATCTTCTGCTGCCCGCACGACAAAGACATTGCCGGCAAGCGGCTTACAGGTATAGGCAAATCCCTTTTTCAGATCGTATCCGGTCAGTACTTCTCCCTCTGCATAAATGCTCAGTTTGCCGACTGCCGCCTCGTTTTCCTGAACCGCTTCCGTCACAAAGGCTCCTGCCAGTCTGTCATACGTTGTCTTTGCCTCATCCGAACCGATCTGCACACGCACCCGGTAATCTTTAGAAGCAATGTCTGCCTGTTCCCAGGTTCCGACCGCTTCTTCTGTGATTTTCAGTGCGTGGACCGCTTCCATACCCGGCAGCTTTTTTGCCGAAGCTTCAAAGAAATACTGTCCGTTTCTTTTGCGGTATCTTCCTTCTGCTCCCTGGCGTACATAACCTTCCGGTGCCTGCACTTCTTCTAAAATATAAAGTCCCTGCGGCAGTGTTGTGGTCGTGGAGACATAAGTGCCGAGCACTCTGCCGTCGCTGTCCTTTCGCTCTGCGGTCACATAAGGATTTTCATAAGATCCCAGCATCTCTCCGTTTGTATAGGCAACGACAAGATTTCCAAAGCGATTGATATAATCGACTTTTTCCTCACTGGTCTTATCTTCCATATACCAGTTAAAGTAGGCTCCTTCGACATCATGGATCACATACTTTGCTCCCGGTTTCGCTACCGTTTCCCCGGTTGTTTTGTCTTTCTTTACGATTTTAAGATAACTGGTCTGCGGCTGATCCCAGATGGCAGATCCCATCTGCAATGTCCCTTTGCCGTCGCCGTCCACCAGTCCGTCTTTTTCATCCGAATCGACGTTCAGCACTTTCGGTGCCGCCGCCACCTTTCCTTCTGGAACGGTCGTCTCGACCAGCAGATATTTGCCATATGGAAGTGCCCGGATATTCAGAACTCCGTTTTCATCGGAAAACTGCTCCTTAAGACGCTGCATCTTACCTGCCTCATCATAATAAGCTGCCGTTTCCAGGGCTTTCATTTTCTGATATTGAAGCGTATCTTTATCCCGATACCGATCAATTACTTCCTGGATCAGGACTGCATCTTCCAGCTGTGCACTGCCCTTTTTCAGATGCCCTTTTTCTTCCAGCTCTTTTACACTGTACACAGAGAATCCGGCACCTCTCATCCATTCCAGATCCGTCTCTTTATTGTCTCCGGTCAGTTTAAAGCAAGTAAATGGCTGAGATTTGATGCGTTCTTTACTGAACACTTCTTTTTTGATCACAAGAATATCCTGTCCTTCATAGGCACAGTCCACCGTATAAACTGCGGCATCGGCAAGGTATCCTTCCGAAGCTTTGATTTCTTTTACATAGTACGTTCCAAGTGGCAGTCCTGTAAAACAAAGTCTGCCCTCTGTATCCGTCTCTTTTCGCATGACTTCTGCATTCTTCTCATAGAGAATCTCTCCATCGCCATCTGCCGATGTAATCGCTTCTTTTGCATAGATGCCGTACACGGCTCCTTTTAAAGATGCCATCTGCTGTGGCCTGGAAAGTCCGCTCTGTGCATCCACTTTCTGAACCGTAACTTCTGCTGTTACTTCCTGGTTCAGAAAAACGGCTTCTGATTCGCTTCCAGGTTTTGGGAATGTGTAAAGCTGTGTTTTATCATCCTGATAAATCCACTGAAACTCATAACGTGCTTTTTTCACCTGTTTATAGTAATGTTCCGGTGCCTGGATTTCTTTTACATAATAGCGGTAACCGCATGGAACATCCGCATCAAAAAGACAGCTTCCGTCTTTTTTACTGTACGCCAGAGCAAGCAGCGTATCTTTTGCTGCGATCCTGTTTCCATCCGACAGAATGTTTTCTCCCGCATACAATCCAAACCGTGCTCCTGCAAGTCCCTTCTGTGTGTTCTCGGAGCGTTTGAAAACCGTCACCTGCATCTTTGGGCGTTCATTTTCAAAGACCTGCTCTTCGCTTACATATTCCCGGATTTCCGGTCCGCGGTAGGAAAGTGTCACTGTTCTGGTATTTCCTGCTGCCGTATCTTTTCGCACATAGCCCTGCGGTGCCTCGGTTTCTGTCACATGATACCTGCCAAGATACAACTTCCTGCTGACTGCCGTACCATCTTTTCCGGTTACCAGCTGCTGTGCCACTGCACCCTTTTTCAGAGCCAGTGTCACTCCGTCGGCCTTATAGATATCTTCTGCCGCTGTAATCTCGTATTTTGCTCCGGCAAGCGGCTGCTTTTCATAGAGAAATATCACACCCTCCGCCGAATCTCTGGCTTCTGTTAAGACCTCGCCGATTTTTTTCACCGCGATCGATGCCATCTGCGGTGTATTGACAAATCCCGTCTGCTTCCCGTTGTTGGTCAGCTCCAGGCTCTGTCCTGCATTCTGGGCAGTGACGCGAAAATCATAGAATTTCAGCCCTTTTTCTTTCTCACCGTCCACATAATCTCCAAAATAGTTTTTCGGCGGCTGTGTTTCCTGAAGTCGAAATTTTCCTTCGTTCTTTTTCTGATAATAAAGTTTACCGCTGACTGCCTCTCCGTTTATGGCTGTCACAAGCTCCGGCCAAGCTGCATACGGCACATAATTTTGCTGTTCCTGATTCCATTCGTATACCGCAAATCTCGCACCCGACAGTGCTTTTCCTGTCTCCAGATCCTTTTTCTGAATCTGCACGGTGATCCACAGCGGTTCATTGAAACAGGCGTTGTCACCGTGATACGTGATTTTTTTGCTTTCAAACGGTGAAATAACAAATTCCTTCTCCCATCCACTCTTTGTGTAGCCTTCCGGCGACTGTTCTTCTATGATCTTGAATTTTCCCTTGTTCTCATCTGTATAAGAAAGTATTTCTGCACTTTCATACACACCATCTGCTTCATTTTTCAGCTGAAACAGAGGTGTTGCTGCATATCTGCTGCCGTTCCATTCGTATACGGTAAAGACGGCCCCCGGAAGTTTTTCTTTTGTTTTGCCATCTCTCTTTTCCACCGAAACGGAAGATTTCACCGGTGCAATATTTGTCACTACGGTTTGTGATCGAACCGTGTTGCCGTCAGAAGAGGCAGATGCCTGATTTTTGATCCTTGCCATTTTCTTTGCCGGATCCCAGCGTTTTTCAAGACCGGCATCCTTTTTCACGCCGACCGTGATCTGAAAATCATACGTATGGCCGTAAAAACTGGTATTTTTGATATCACTGCATCGAGCCACAAACGCATTTGTTTTCTGTATCGTCCAGAACTTTTCTGCATTTGCCCCGTTTTCGTTTGTCACAGTGACATTTTTAATCTCCAGAAAATCATCCAACTGATCGGAAATGCTCAGATCATGGTAACAGGTTTCTTCATTTTCGATTGGAACCATAGTGCGAAGCGTATAGGTGTATGTCTCTTCTCTGGTGGAAAGGCGGTTTTCGGACGTCATCTTTTCGTCACTGTCCGAAACATATTTCTCGATATGCGGATGGGCATTTGGAAACATTTTGTAAGCTTTTGCCACAAGCCCGCCGGACGGTGTTGTAGAGGTTCCAAGATTATTTTCCGGCCTGACAAATGTAAAGACCGCTGTCGCCGCCTTTCCCGAAATCAGTACCGACAGCATAAAGCCGGTATCACTTCCGCTCTGGTTCAGACCGGACGTGTCAAAGTAATAATTTTTGCCGTTCACCTTTGCTGCTTTCAGATTTTCCAGTGCTGCTCTTTTCACATAAACATTTCCAAAACCATTTTTCATCAGGATTCCCTGATAAAGATCGATATCCTGAAATGTGATATAACCTTTGACATCGATCGCATTTCCATTATCTGAGCGGAAAAACTCCATTTTTGTCTCTGCCCACTCTACTTTACAGGTCTCAATCCCCGGCCGATCCGTCACAAAACGGAAAAATGCTCCGTCCCGCAGTTCGAAATCAACCAGTGTCACTTTGATGTCCACCCATTTTCCCTGATAATACATCCCTTTCCGGTACCAGGCATAATACTTATTCTTGTCTTTTGCCGTAAGTGTCTTGCAGTCCTCCCTGCCATCCAGCGGTCCGCCTTCGGCTGTAAAAACATCACTGCCAAGGTTCGTCTCACATTTGGCAGTCCTTCGAATGTAGCCTTCGTATCCATCCGGCAGTTGTGTTTTGACATTTCCAACTTTCACACCGGATGCTTTATCCAGCGTCACCGCACTGGAACGCACCGTCAGATAAATGCTGTCTGATGCAGCTCTCGCCTCGTTCTTCGCACTTTGCTTTTTCACTTTCGGATTTTTTTCGTTTTCTTCCTCTCCGGACACTTTTCGGTTCTGCCGCTCTGTCTGTGAAATTTTCATCGAATCCATCACCTTTTCCGTCTGATCCGAACTGCCCTGAACCGTATTTTCTTTCGATTCCTGTTTCCTTTGCGATTCTAGATTCTCCTGACTGCCTGGATCTTTTTTTGTCTCCGGATTTTTCTGTTCTTCGGACTCCTGTTTTATCTCCGGATTTTTCTTCGATGCAGACTCTGACTCCAGACCTTCCTCCCGCTTTTGTTCGGTCTGCCTTTGTTTTTCCGTCTGCATCTGCTGTTCGGTCTGTCTTTGCGGCATTTCGCTCTGAGCACTCTTCGCTTCTGTTGCTTTCTCACTGCTCATTGTCTGTCTCTTTCCCGCAAAACTGCTCTTTTGCATCCCGGATGCATAGACGGACATTGGCGACGTCAGAAGACAAAGTATCGCCAGAAAGCCTGCCAGTATCCTTTTCCATTTGTCTGTGTTCATCCAAATTCTTCTCCTTTCTTTTCCTGCATGCAGAGATTTCCTGAGATTTAAGAATATCTCTGGCATCGTACTGCGAGGTGCACGCCATACATCGTTTTTCATACAAACCACCTCTTTTGATTCAAGTCAAACGTCATATCGAGAAGCATTGCGAAATATACTGGTAAAAACAAAAAAGGAAACACCGATGTCCAAACCTAAAATTGTCGTCCTGCACATGAGAGAATTGATCTACACTGCCATTTTTATCTTTTTAATCCTGGTACTTCTGATCCTGCTTTTTCTGATGTTCCGGCCACACGATGCATCAAATACACCGGATACAGAAACAAAAACAACGTTTTCTTCTTCCGCTGATGCAGATTCCGTCGGATATCAGCCCGGAGTCTATACGGCTTCCCTGATTCTGAACAACCATTATGCGGATATTGAAGTTACGTTAAATACGGATCAGATTGATTCTATTCGCCTTGTAAATCTTGGGGATTCGGTCACTACTGCCTTTCCGCTCGTAGAACCTTCTTTGGATGAACTGTCCGAACAGATCTGTCAGAAACAGTCCTTAGATGGGATCACTTGCTCCCGTGAGAATAAATATACTTCTGAATTATTATTTCAGGCAATCAAAAACTCTCTGGCAAAAGCACAAAGGTAGGTGCTGTCACAGGCACCCCCTTTTGCTTTCCCTCTTTCGTTGCTCTCTGTATAGAAGTATACATAAAGATTGCTTTTCTGTCAAATATTATTTTATATTTCAACTTAATATTTATGTGATTTATAACTTTTCAAGCTCTCTCTGCCACAGACACACGCAGGCATCGCTTGGCATACGCAGATCTCCTCTCGGCGATACTGCGACGGATCCGACCTTCGGACCGTCCGGCAGGCAGGAACGCTTGAACTGCTGTGCAAAAAATCTCCAGTAAAATTTCTTCAGCCATTTCAGGATCGTCTCATCGTCATACACACCGGCAAACGATTTTCCGGCAATACGGTAAATTTTGCCCGGTGCATAGCCAAATCGAAGCACATAGTACAGGAAGAAATCGTGCAATTCATAAGGTCCGACCAGATCTTCTGTTTTCTGTGAGATCTTTCCGTCTTCCGGCGGCAGAAGTTCCGGGCTGACCGGCGTATCCAAAATATCATACAGTACTTCTCCCAGTCTGCGATCCTCACAGGTATCGGCACAGTAACGCACCAGATGGCGTACCAGTGTTTTCGGAACGGAAGCGTTCACGCCGTACATCGACATATGATCACCGTTGTAGGTTGCCCAGCCAAGTGCAAGTTCTGACATGTCACCAGTTCCGATCACCATACCGCCGCTCTTGTTTGCAAGATCCATCAGTACCTGTGTACGCTCTCTTGCCTGGCCGTTTTCGTAGGTGACATCATGACAGTTGATATCCTGACCGATATCCTCAAAATGGCATGTCACGGACTTTCGGATATCCACTTCTTTTAAGGTAGCTCCAAGTCTTCTGGTCAGCTCACAGGCATTCTGATAGGTGCGGTCTGTCGTTCCGAAACATGGCATTGTCACAGACAGAATGTGATCTCTTCCGATGCCTGCCATATCACAGGCACGGGCTGCCACCAGAAGTGCCAGGGTAGAGTCCAGTCCGCCGGAAATTCCGACTACCAGACTTTTGCAGTTTGTGTGCACCAGACGTTTCTTCAGACCGAGTGCCTGGATGGAGAGGATTTCCTCGCAGCGACGTTCCCGGTCATTTTTATTCTGTGGAACGAACGGCGTCTGTGCAAACGTTCTCTCCAGTTTTGTCTCTTCCGTTTTCAGTTCAAACTCCGTCCATTCGTATTCTTCCTGCGTAGTCGGATAAGTCGTCATTCTGCGGCGTTCTGCACGAATCCTGTGGATATCCAGATCTGTTGTCACGATCTCATTTTCAAAACGTTTTGACTGTGCAAGGATTGTTCCGTTTTCTGCGATCAGATTGTGTGCGGCAAAGACAAGATCCGTAGAAGATTCTCCTTCTCCGGCATCTGCATAAATATAACCGCAGACCAGTCTTGCCGACTGTCCGCCAACCAGATTTCTGCGGTAACTGTCCTTTCCGGTGATTTCATCACTTGCAGAAAGGTTGACGATCACATTGGCTCCTGCAATGGCATGTGTGATGCTTGGAGGCTGCGGCACCCAGAGATCTTCACAGATTTCCGCTGCAACAGTAAGACCCTCCATCTGCGGACAGTAAAAAATCTGCTGCATGCCAAACGGAATCCATTCCTGCTCTTCTTCACCCGGATATTCAATGTAATCTAGTTCTTCGTTTGCCGGCTCAAAATGACGCATCTCATAAAACTCAGAATAATTCGGAAGATTCTTTTTCGGCACCAGTCCCAGCAGTCTGCCATGGCAGATCGCCGCTGCAACATTGTAAAGCTTTCCTTTCCATTCCCACGGAAGTCCGACAAAAACCAGTGCATCGATTTCACGGCTTTCTTTTCTGATCTGATCCAGTGCGTCTTTTGCTCCATTTAAAAGTACCTCCTGCCAGAAGAGGTCCTCACAGGTATAACCGGTGATACAAAGCTCCGGAAATACAATGATCTTACTGCCAAGGGCTGCCGCTTCTTTCATTTTTTTGCAGATCTGTTCTGCATTGTATTCACAGTCTGCCACACGGATATCCGGTGTGACTGCCGCAACTTTGATAAAACCATCTCTCATGCCTTTCGCCTCCTTTTCTTCTGAACGTTATCTTTTCTTTGCCTGTGCCAGAATTTTTTTCAGTTCTTCTACGCTGAACTGATAATGCGAATTACAGAAATGGCAGTTCATCTCGATCGGTTCGCCGTCCTTTATCATCTCTTCCAGGTCTTTTCTGCCGATGCTGATCAGAGCCTTTTCCATACGCTCTTTTGAACAGTTACATGCAAAACGTGTCTCCGTCTTTTCGGTGATCTCCACACCGAATTCACCGAGCAGCTCCTGCAAAATATCTTCCGGTGTCATACCGGCATCAAGCATACTTGTCACCGATTTCACACTGGAAAGCTTCTTTTCTAGAGCATCGATCACTTTCTCATCGGTGAACGGCATCAGCTGGATGATAAATCCGCCTGCCTGACGAACCGTATTGTCGTGGTTCATCAGTACGCCGAGTCCGACCGAAGAAGCAACCTGCTCAGAAGTTGCAAAATAATAAGTTAAGTCTTCTGCAATTTCTCCGGTCTGCAGTCCTACCTGTCCGACGTACGGCTCTTTCATGCCCATATCTTTGATCACATTTAAAATGCCATGACCGACTGCACCGCCGACATCCAGTTTTCCGAGAGCATTCGGAGGCAGCATCACCTGTGGATTTCCGGCAAACCCTTTGACATTTCCTTTTGCATCGGCCGTCACGGTCATGCCGCGAAGAGGACCGTCTGCCCGGATCTGAAGGGTAAGAAGATCCTTATCTCCTTTCATCATCGCTCCCATCATGGCTCCTGCCGTCATCAGTCTTCCCAATGCTGCACAGGCAACCGGGCTTTCTTCATGCACTTTTCTTGCATATTCTGTCATTTCTCTTGTCGTGGCGGCAAAGGCACGGATCTGACTGTCCGCTGCCGTCGCTCTTACAATATAGTCTGTCATATCTGCTTGGTTCCTTTCTTTCCTTTTTCCCTCGCTATAATATAAATACGTTCGCTGTCCGCTCTGACCGGTTCTCTGGTAAATGCATCATAAGCAGCCACAAATTCCATCCCTGACTTTTGGATCAGCTCTTTGACCGTCTCCAGTTCATAGGCTTTCTGGTAATGTGTCTCAAAAAATTTCTGATAATATTCTCCGTTTGTCCTTGCAAAAATCGTCAGGTCATATTCATTGACCTGTTCCTTTTCATACCAGGTATTTTCCCAGATAAAACTGGCATCCTCCCGGTTCTCTGCGATCGTCGCATCCCCGATCAGTTCCCGGTATTTGTATGGTGTGTTCAGGTCAAAAATAAACACCCCTTCCGGGTCCAGATAATTGTTGACCAGCTTTAAAGTTTGAAGAAAATCCTCTTCACACGGCAGATAATTCATGGAATCGCAGATGCTGACCACTGCCCGAACTGTCCCGTACAGCTCAAATTCCCGCATATCCTGCAAAAGATAGAGAATATTATTGCCGGACTGTTCCCGTTTTTCCATAGCAATATCAAGCATGTCTGCGGACAGATCCACACCGATCATGTCGTATCCGGCATCTGCTAAAATCTCCGTCAGACTTCCTGTGCCGCATCCAAGCTCCAGCATAAGCCCGTCTGAAATACCCTGTTCTTCCAGGAGCGATTTCAGATATTTGCCCCACTCTTTATAAGGCACGTTGTCCATGAATTTATCATATACACAGGCAAAACTTCCGTAGATATCGTAATCTTCGTTTCTTTCATCCATTTCGCTGTTCCCTTTCTCAGGCTTTTTTCTTCAGATAGTCACGGAAGAATGCAAGCAGTGCATCCATCTCTTCATCCGTTCCGATCGTCACACGCAGATAGTTGTCGATCCTTGGTTTATTGAAATAACGCACATAAATTTTCTTGATCTTCAATGCCTCAAACAGTTCTCTGGCTGCCACTTTTTCGTGTGTAATGAACAAGAAGTTTGCCATCGAATCTCCAAAGGTAAATCCAAGTCCTGCCAGTTCTTTTTTGACACGCTCTCTGGTCGCAATGATCTTGTTCCTTGTCTCTTCAAAATAAGCACGGTCTGCAAGTGCCGCTCTTCCGATCACAAGAGACGGATAGTTCATCGTGTAAGAATTAAAAGAATATTTCACATCGTTCAGATACTTGATCAGCTGTTTGTTTCCGAAAGCATATCCGATCCGCATACCGGCAAGAGAACGTGATTTTGAGAACGTCTGCACAACCAGCAGGTTCTCATAGCGGTCGATCAGCTCCAGTGCAGAATGTCCGCCGAAATCAATGTACGCCTCATCCACGATCACAACCACATCCTGGTTGTGCTGCAGAATATCTTCGATATCAGAAAGATCCTGCGCAATTCCGGTCGGAGCATTTGGATTTGGGAAGATCACACCGCCGTTTGCCCGGTAATAATCTTCTTTTACAATGCGAAAATTTTCATCAAGCGGCTGGCACTCATACGGAATGCGAAATACATCTGCCCATACATCGTAAAAAGAATAGGTGATATCCGGGAAGAAGATCGGACGTTCGGAATTGAAAAACGTCAGAAAACACATGGCCAGCACATCATCGGATCCAACGCCGACAAAAATCTGATCTTTATCCAGATGATAAAAGTCAGCCAGTTCACTCACCAGCAGATCTGCGGTCGGATCCGGATAAAGACGCATCTTTTTATCATCCAGGCTTTTGATTGCTTCCTGCACTCCGGGAGCCGGCGGATACGGATTTTCATTGGTGTTTAACTTGATCATTCCGATCTGGTTTGGCTGTTCTCCAGGTACATACGGTACCACTGTTCTGACATTTTTTTCCCATGCCTTCATGTTTCGTTCCTCCTCGTCCGTGCGTTTATTTATAATTTTTCATCAGTTCTTCAAATTTTGGCAGTGCATTTACGATGGTTTCATAAGAAACGCAGTATGCCAGTCTCACATAGCCCGGGCATGCAAAAGAGCTTCCCGGAACGATCAGCAGATGGTATTCTTTTGCTTTCTGGCAGAATTCTTTTTCATCTGCAATCGGCGATTTTACAAACAGATAGAAAGCTCCCTCCGGTTTGATGCAGGTAATTCCTGCCTTCTGAAGTCCGTTGTACAGTGTCTCACGGTTGCGGTTATAGTACTCCAGATCTGCTTTTGCATCCAGACATTTTGCAATCACACGCTGGAACAGAGACGGAGCATTGACATATCCGAGGATACGGTTTGCAACGGCTGCTGCTGCGATAATATCTTTTGCACCGTCCAGCTCATCCGGCATCACCAGATAGCCGATACGCTCTCCCGGAAGTGACAGAGATTTACTGAAAGAATAACCAACGATCGTGTTGCGGTAGTATTTGGTAAGATACGGCACTTCCACGCCGTCATATGCCAGCTCACGGTAAGGTTCGTCTGAAATCAGATAGATGCTTGTACCGAATTCTTTCTGTTTTGTCTCCAGAATCGCTGCCATTTTCTGAATGGTTGCTTCAGAATAGACAACTCCGGTCGGATTGTTCGGTGTATTGACGATGACTGCTTTTGTCTTTTCGCTGAGCATCTGCTCAAATTTTTTCAGGTTTGGCTGGAAAGTTTCGGTATCCGGCTCCACTTCTTTTAAAATACCGTCGTAGTTCGTCACATAAGCACGATATTCTCCGAAATAAGGTGCAAAGGTCAGCACTTCATCGCCCGGATTTAACAGGGTTTTCATCAGGACATTCATGCCGCCTGCCGCACCGACTGTCATTAAAATATTTTCTTTGTGAAATGCTGTGCCAAAACGCTGATTCAACGACGCTGCAACAGCCTCTCTGACATCTTCGTATCCGGCATTGTTCATATAGCCATGCACCATCCGTGCATCTTCGTTTTTCAGGATTTCTTCGATTGCATTTTTTACTTCGGCAGGTGCCGGCACATTCGGATTACCGAGGCTGAAATCGTATACATTTTCTGCTCCGAACTGATCTGCCATCTTTTTGCCTTCTTCAAACATTGCACGGATCGCAGAACTGTTCTCCACATATCCTCTCATCTTCTCTGAAATCATGCTGTTATTCCCCTTTCTCTGTCACAACGCCTTTCTCCACCATAAAAATCGGGTGATAGGATTCTTTGGCACTGCGAAGTCCCGTTTCGCCCATATCCTCTTCTCGATTCACGTAGGAAAATCCCTGCACTTCATGTTCCACAAACTGCTGATTGATCATCGGATAAGCACCCGGCACATCAGCAAATGCTTTTTCAATGTGGACTACAAAGGTGTCATCTGAGACCGGCTCTCCGATAGAAAACGCAACCACGTTTCCTTCGGCACGAAGCACGCCTCCGCGAAGATCCAGCTCTTTATACAGCCGCAGTGAATTCAGGGTTACACACATCTCACTGTTCTTTTCTGGATCTTCTCCGCAACCGTTTTTGTTTCTCCATTTCAGTGCCATCTGAAAACATTCTTCCACGTTCGAATCATTCAGTCTCTCATACTGCCAGTTCGGATAGAGCTTTTTGAACTTGTTCGTATGATTCTTCTTTCCATGATATTTCTTTCCGGATAATTTTGCAAGCTTTTCTGCTTCATAGACATAATCTGCATAGTCTCTGCGGTATTCGATCTGAAATCTTCCCGGATAGATTTCTTCTAAAAGTGCAAACTGTTCCGGTGTTACATTGTGCATCTGAAACTTGCGTTTCTTCTCTTTACTGTACTCATAAAGTGCATCCACCGCCTCTTTTAAATACTTTGGCTTTCCCATCGGAAATCCATAAGACAGATAGTCGCCTTCCTCACTTTTTGTCAGCAACATCCCGTTCTCCACCGTCGCCGTAACGGCATAAAATCTGGACCAGAGGTACAGATTTGCAAAGGTACACTCACAGCTTCTGCACTGTTGCTGTGCCATATACGGTTTGTACGCTTTCTGATCTTCCAGCTCTACTTTTTTAAAATTTATCATACCTTCTGTTTCCTGTTCTTATAAAAAAGGCTGCCCTGTTTGAAAAAGGACAGCCCACACTTTTTTCTTATTCTACAACCAGTCCCTGTGCCTTCATAACATCTACGACCTGATCTACATATTTTTCGCAGAGTGCGTCTTCTGCTGCTTCTACCATAACACGGATCAACGGCTCGGTTCCGCTTTCACGCACCAGAATACGTCCTTCATCTCCAAGTGCTTCTGCCACCTGATCGACGGCTTTCTGTACTTCCGGATTCTCTCTTGCTGTCTTCTTGTCGGCAACACGCACGTTTTTCAACAGCTGCGGATAAATCTTCACTTCTCCTGCCAGCGTTCCAAGTGTCTGTTTTTTCTCGGTAAGCACTTCCATGATCATCAGAGAAGTCAGGATACCGTCACCGGTTGTCGCATGTTTACTGAAAATGATATGTCCGGACTGTTCTCCGCCCAGGCAGTGGCCGTTCTGTGTCATATTCTCATAGACATACTTGTCACCAACAGCTGTCTTTTCGTAGTGAATGCCGGCTTTGTCGCATGCTTTGTACAAACCGAGGTTGGACATGACGGTCGTTACGATCGTGTCATTTTTCAGTTTGCCCTGCTCTTTTAAATATTTTCCACACACGTAAAGAATCAGATCCCCGTCAATAACATTGCCATTTTCATCGACTGCTATACACCGGTCTGCATCACCGTCATAGGCAAATCCGACATCCAGGCCTTTTTCTTTTACATACTGCTGCAGTACACCGATGTGTGTGGAGCCGCAGTTTGTATTGATGTTGGTTCCGTTCGGCTCATTGTTGATCACATAAGTCTTCGCTCCCAGTGCATCAAAAACACTCTTTGCGATTGCAGAAGAACTTCCGTTCGAGCAGTCCAGCCCAATGCGGTAATTTTTGAAGGATCTGGTTGCAAGAGAGATCAGATAGCCGATATAACGGTTTCTTCCGGCAACATAATCCACCGTGCGGCCGATATTTTCTTTTGTCGCCAGCGGAAGTTCTCCACTCTCGCCATCAATATATGCCTCAATTTTAGCTTCAACTTCTGCTTCCAGTTTACATCCCATTCCGTTGATCACTTTAATTCCATTGTCATAAAATGGGTTGTGGCTTGCGGAGATCATGATACCGCAGTCGAATTCATCGGTTCTTACCACATAGGAAACACTCGGTGTGGTTGTCACATGCAGAAGGTACGCATCTGCTCCGGATGCGGTCAGGCCTGCTACCAGTGCATATTCAAACATATAACTGCTTCTTCTGGTGTCTTTTCCGATGACGATCCTTGGCTTATGCTCCTGTCCGTAATACCAGCCAAGAAAACGTCCTACCTTAAATGCATGTTCTACCGTCAAAGTTACATTGGCTTCCCCTCGGAAACCATCGGTTCCAAAATATTTACTCATAATACAAACCTCACTTCCTTATACTATATACAATCACTTTTAAGCTTCCTGCAGGTTTGCAAGTTTCGCTGCCTGATCTGCTGCGATCAGGCTGTCAATGATCTCATCCAGATCGCCGTTTAAGATACCGTCCAGTCTGTGCAGTGTCAGTTTGATACGATGATCCGTCACACGTCCCTGCGGGAAATTGTAAGTACGGATCTTCTCGGAACGGTCACCGGTTCCGATCTGGCTTCTTCTTGCTTCTGCTTCTGCATCGTGCTGTTTTGCAAGTTCCATTTCATAAAGTCTGGAACGCAGTACTTTCAGTGCTTTGTCTTTGTTTTTCAGCTGAGATTTCTCATCCTGACAGGAGATGACGATACCGGTCGGGATGTGTGTCAGACGTACTGCGGAGTCTGTCGTGTTGACACACTGTCCGCCGTTTCCAGATGCACGGAATACATCGAATTTACAGTCGTTCATATCCAGCTGGAAGTCTACTTCTTCTGCTTCCGGCATGATCGCAACCGTGATCGTGGAAGTATGGATACGCCCTCCTGACTCTGTCTCCGGTACACGCTGTACACGATGTACACCGCTTTCGTACTTCAGTCTGGAGTATGCACCCTGTCCGGTGATCATGAATGTTACTTCCTTGAAACCGCCGATACCGTTTTCATTTAAGCTCATCATCTCTGTTTTCCAGCGGTGCATATCCGCATATTTCACATACATGCGGTAAATCTCAGCTGCAAATAAAGCCGCCTCATCCCCGCCTGCTCCGGCACGTATCTCGACGATAACGTTCTTCTCATCGTTCGGATCTTTCGGAAGCAGCAGAATTTTGAGCTTATGTTCCAGTTCTTCGATATTTTTCTTTGCATCATTCAGTTCTTCTTTGAGCATTTCTCGCATCTCTTCATCGGACTCTTCTTCCAGCATGGAAAGGCTGTCCTCTACCGTCTGCTTGCTCTCTTTATATTCTTTATATGCATCTACGATCGGCTGCAGATCACTCTGCTCCTTCATAAGCTTCTGAAATCTGGTCTGGTCGTTGACGACAAACGGCTCATTCAGTTCGCTCATGATCTCTTCAAATCGAATCAGCAAATCTTCCAGTCTATCAAACATCTTTTTCTTGTTTTCCTTTCTTTGTACCTGCTTTTCCTGCAACTACCCGGTCAAGCCCTGCCAGATCTTTTATTACCTGGACGGACACAAAACCGGCTTCTTTGAGCAGTTCACTCACTGCAGCTCCCTGCCCTGCACCGATCTCAAACAGCAGTGCACCGTCTTCTTTTAAATAATCCCTGCATTGTGAAACGATACTTCTGTAATAATAAAGCCCATCAGACATTCCGTCAAGTGCCAGATGCGGCTCATGATCCCGCACTTCCGGCATCAGCTGTGCAATCTCTTCCGTTTCAATATAAGGCGGATTGGAGACAATCATATCGTACGGTCCCTGTGCCTTCTCAAACAAGTCACTTAAAACAAAAGTTGTTGCTGCTTCCAGCCCCAGCCTTTTCGCATTTCGTCTTGCAACCTCAAGTGCCTGTTCTGAGATGTCGATGCCGACTCCCGTTCCCTGCTTCAGATTTTTCAGGATACTGAGCAGAATACAGCCGGAACCGGTACACAGATCCAGCACCTTCATGCCCTCTCTTTTTCGCTTCAGTGCTTCTTCTACCAGAACTTCCGTATCCTGCCTTGGGATCAGTACATGTTCATTGACATAAAATGGATAACCGTAAAACTCCTGTTCTCCGGTCAGATGCTGCAGCGGAATCCGCTGTTTTCTTCGGGAGACCAATTCCTGATAGTATAAGAGTGTCCCCGGCAGAATGCTTTCCTTTCGGTTCATCAGATACCAGGTTCGCCCGGTCTCCTTTTTTTCAATCTTCCGTATCGCATATTCCAGAAGATACCAGGCATCCAGAGCCGCATCCGGAACTTCTGCCCCTTTCAGAATCTGTTCTGCTTCTTTTCGTGCTTCTTCGTACGTCATACTTTCTCCTGCCACCCAAAATTTTCTTTCAGATATGCTCTCCAGTCAAACACAGCCTCTACCGATGCGATTGCTACTTCTGCCATGGAAGCATCCGGCTCCCTTGTTGTAAGCTTCTGCAGCATCATACCCGGTTTTGATAAAAAAATTACCAGTTTATTTTCGCTCTTTCCCGCCAGACGGATAAACTCAAACGAAACGCCTGCGATCACCGGGATCAGCAAAAGCCGGAATACCACTCGCCAGATCGGGGATTCAATCCGGATGAACAAAAAGAAAATAATGCTGACGATCATAACGATAAACAAAAAACTGGTTCCGCAGCGTTTGTGCAGTCTGGAACTTTTCAGCACATTTTCCACATTTAACTCCATGCCATGCTCTATACAGTTAATACACTTATGTTCTGCACCATGGTACATAAACACACGCTGAATATCTTTCATTCTGGAAATGAGCAGAATATACCCAAAGAAAATCACAAGACGGACTGCACCTTCAAGCAGTGTGATCAAAGTAGTAGAATCTGTAAATTTTCGAAACAACTGTGACAAAAAATAAGGAAGTATCATAAAAATGGCTACTGCCATCACAACTGAACATGCAATCGTCAGCCCCATCATTACGGACTCCTTCTTTTCGTCTTTCTCCTCTTCTTCCTCATCCATAAAAAAAGATGCAGAATAAGTCAGTGTACTCATACCAAGAACCATGGAATCTATAAAGCTGAACACACCTCGTATGATCGGAAGAGAACGTATTTTTTTATTTTGAACAATACCTTTATATTCTTCTGTTTTCACAACGATCTCGCCGTCGGTTTTGCGGACTGCGACTGCATATTTATCTGCATTTCGCATCATCACGCCTTCCATGACCGCCTGACCGCCTATATTGGATGATTTCATACTGCTGCTTCCTCCAACTTCCACACCCGGAAACTTTTTGTGTAAAGCGGACATTCACAATCCGCTTCTCTGCGTTCAAAATATCCACACAAAAAATCCGTGTGATAAAAAAGGTTGAGATTTTTCAACCTCAACCCCTCTCATTATCTTAAGCATATACATCCTACTTTCGCAGGACATCTGTATACTCCTGTACCCAAAACGCTTATTATTTGATGCCGTATTTCTTATTGAATTTATCAATACGTCCGCGTGCTGCTGCTGCTTTCTGCTGTCCTGTGTAGAATGAATGGCATTTGGAGCAGATTTCAACATGGATATCCTTTTTTGTGGAGCCTGTTACAAATGTGTTACCGCAGTTGCAAGTTACAGTTGCCTGATAGTACTCTGGATGGATTCCTTCCTTCATGATTTTCACCTCTTTTTCTTATTTTGTGAACTGCTTACCTTTCTCGGTCGATTTCCGGTCAATGCCGCTCCTGATGTTTCCACGGCAAGATACCCCGGACTATCCCTGTAAGTCCCTACAGTTAAACTGTCTGTTAAACAGCGTTTGAATTATACCATAAATCTTTATAAAAAGCAACGATTTTATATAAATTTCTGTTTTTTGACCATCTGTACCAGTTCTTTATTGTTTTTCGTATGTACAAACATATTCAGGATGTTCTCGACGGCTTCGTCCGACTTCATACCGTTTAATGCTTTTCGCATGATGTACACTGCTTCCTGCTCTTCCGGATCGAGCAGAAGATCCTCTCTTCTGGTACCGGATTTCTGGATATCCAGTGCCGGGAAAACTCTCTTTTCGGAAAGCTTGCGGTCAAGGACAAGCTCCATGTTTCCGGTTCCCTTGAACTCTTCGTATACGACATCGTCCATCTTGCTTCCGGTATCGACAAGTGCCGTTGCCAGGATCGTCAGGCTTCCGCCCTCACGCATATTTCTCGCTGCTCCGAAGAAACGTTTCGGCATATGCAGTGCCGCCGGGTCAAGACCGCCGGATAAGGTACGTCCGCTTGGCGGAACCGTCAGGTTGTAGGCTCTTGCAAGTCTTGTGATGCTGTCGAGCAGGATCGTAACGTCTTTTTTATGTTCAACCAGACGCTTTGCACGCTCGATCACCATCTCGGAAACTCGTTTGTGATGCTCCGGCAGCTCATCAAAGGTAGAATAGATTACTTCTACATTATCTCCGACAATGGCTTCCTTGATATCGGTAACTTCCTCCGGACGCTCGTCGATCAGCAGAATGATCAGGTGCATATCCGGGTCATTTCCAAGGATGGACTTTGCCATCTCTTTTAACAGTGTCGTCTTTCCAGCTTTCGGCGGTGACACGATCATTCCTCGCTGTCCCTTGCCGACCGGTGAGATCAGGTCAACGATACGCATGGCTACATTTCTCGAATCACGCTCCATACGCATACGCTGGTTCGGAAAGATCGGTGTCATATCCTCGAAATTGCATCTTTTGGCAGCTTCTGCCGGGTGCATGCCGTTTGTGCTTTTTAAATAGAGCAGGGCTGCAAACTTCTCCTGCTGCGTGGTATTTGTGCGGATACGTGTATTGCCGCTGATGATATCTCCGGTCTTCAGATTGAATCTTCGGATCTGGGACGGCGAAACATAAATATCATGGTCACCCGGCAGATAGTTATCGGATCGGATAAATCCGAAACCATCCGGCATTACTTCCAGAATACCGGTCACTGTCTGACCGCTGTCAAGCTGTGAAAAATCCAGTCCTGTTTTCTCTTCCGGACGCTTTTCGGATTTCTCTACATGCTCTGTCATCTCTGGTCTTTCCGCTTTTACGGTCTGTGTCTGTGCACGTTCTTCCGCCTCTTCGGATATTTTCTGCTCACGTTCTTTTTCATCTGCCTCAAGCATTCTTGCAACTACTTCACTCTTTTTCAGACCGGAAAGATTTTTCAGGCCTCTGGCTTTTGCAATCGCCTTTAATTCAACCGCTGAGAGCGATTCATATTTTTCTTTCATCATTATCCTGTATTTCCTCCATCTTTGATGGCTGTTTCTGAATCTAACATCTGCCTATTTTAACATAACTGTTTTTAAAAATCTATATGAACTTTTACACGAAATGCTTTTAAAAAGCAAGCATTCCGCCTAACATTCCGCCTCCCATGCACAGACAAGCTGTCGTTATCGTCTGTATGGAAGACGGATCTATGTTCCGTTTCAGGATCAGTGTCAGAAGAAAAAGCACTGCAAAATAACACATTCCTGCGAGCAGCCCCCACAGGTATTTTTTGTTCTCCGTCCTTCTGCCTGCGATCCTTCCGCCCAAAAAGGCGGATCCCAGATAAATGACGGTCACAGCCGCCGAGATCTTTCCTTCTTCTAACTGAAATTTCATCATCGCAGCTGCCAGCAGCACAAGAAGCACTGCTGTGACGATCCAGGAACCCAGAAGTGAAATGAGCAGGGTCACTGGTTTTGATCGTTTCTGCATTTTTTCCATGCAATCCCCCCTGCTCATACTATATGACAGCCTTCCATCCGGCAGAACATTTTTTCAAGAATGCCTCTGGCATTCTTGCTGCGAGGTGCACGTCATGCATCGCATGACATATTCTTCTGTGCACCTCTGCAATCCGCCGGAGGCTATATCAGATGGGAGATTGAATCCCGCCACTGATACAAGCTTGTTGCTCGCCGCCTGCAGAGGCGGGAATCATCTCACATCTGATTTATCTTTCATCTCATCACCGGCCATACGCAGAACATCTTTAATCTCCTCAAGCGGCATTTCCAGATAGGCCGACAGCTCGCTCATGGAAACTTTGTGTCCAAGATCCTCTTCCAGGCTGAGGATTGACTCGTTCAGGTGATTGACTCTGCCTACGATCTCGTCATCCAGGTCTTTTTTGTCCTGTGACATCTCAACGGCCTCTTCCATTGCTTTCCGGATACCGTCAAACACCTGCTTACGGTATTCTTCCAGATTTGGCTTTGCCTCCAGATTTTCAAGTGCAAGCAGCAGTCCGATATTGCCTTCCTGCACCAAATCTTCGATCGGCAGCTCGGAAGCGACATACGTCATGGCAAGCTCGTAGACCGTTTCCAGATACTGTCCTGCCAGCGTGCTTTTTGCCATGGAATCGCCATTTACCGCCTCAAAAAACAGACGTTCTTCTTCCGTCTCGGAAAGTTTTTCGATCTCTGCAAGTTCCGCCAGATACATGCCAAGAAAATCCGGACCTTCCCCGTCCTGTGTTTCACTGTTTTCTTCCTGTTTTTCTGTCTCAGGATTCGAAGCAGACGCTCTCTCTGCATGCTCCTTCATTGTCTTCTGTGCGGTTTCCGGTGTCTTTTGGGCCGGTTCGTACCCGTCCACTTTGATCTTCTGGCTGACAAGGTATTCGCAGACCAGTCCAAACTGTTCCTCATTCAGGGCATCTCCCGGAAAGAATTTTTTTATGTCTTCTTTTGTAAGATGATTTCCCTGCACATCTGCAAGTGCCTTCAGCTCACTTAACATCTCTCTGAAAACAATTTTACTCTGCATCGTTTTTTTCCTCCTGAAGTATTGAAATGGCTTTCTGCAACTGATTATCCTCTTCTTCCGTGACCGTCACTTTATTTTTCAGACTTTCATCAAGCTCAACGGTCACATCCGGCTCAATGCCTTTTTTGTGGATATCCGTGCCGTTTGGCGTGAAATACTTGGAAACCGTCAGTTTGACTGCCGTTCCGTCCTCCATTCCGACAATCCGCTGCACAATCCCTTTTCCATACGTTTTCGTACCGACTAAAGTACCAATCCCATAGTCCTTGATTGCTCCACTAAAGATTTCTGCCGCACTGGCACTGTACCCGTTGACCAGCACTGCCAGCGGCTTTTTGAACTCATTGTTTCCGTCGCAGGTATATTCTGTTCTCTGCCCGTATTTATCTTCGGTATAAACGATCAGTCCTTTCGGAAGCATCTGTTTTAACATCTCGCAGCAGGTATCCAGCACACCGCCAAGGTTGTTTCGCAGGTCTATGATCAGCTTTTCCATACCCTGTTCTTCTAATTTCGCCAGAGCATTCTTGAACTGCTCCGCCGTCACCTTGTCAAACTCACTGACTGCGATATAACCGATCTCATCATCCAGCATTTTGTAAGCCACCGTCGGGACGGCAACATCCGAGCGTTCCACATCGAACTCCAGATAATCCTTTTCACCCTCTCTGGCAATTGTCAGATGGACGGTGTCTCCTTTTGCTGTCTTGATCAGGCTGACCACATCGGTCAGATCTTTCCCGGTCACTTCGATGTCATTGACCGAATAGAGAATATCTCCCGGAAGCAGCCCTGCCTTTTCTGCCGGTGTTCCCTCAAAACAGGTCACTACCTGGATTGCCCCCGTCTGTGTATCCTGTGAAAGCTTTGCACCGATCCCCTTGTACTCTCCGGATGTGGATTCATTCAGTTTTTCGAGTTCATCCTGTGTATAATATGCAGCATAAGGATCTCCAAGTCCGCTGATCATGCCCTTATAAATGCCGGCTTCGACCGTATCGTTATCCGTACTGTCAAGATAGAGCTGATTGATGATCTCTTCCATCTTCTTGATCTTTGTATCTACCTTCTTCTGTTCCAGACTGAGCTGTGTGCCTGCACTGTCTGTGCTCTCCTGCGTTGCCCCTGCTTCTTTCTGATCTGCTCCTGTGATCCAGCCGCCCTGATGAAGCATCCCGCTTCCGGCCAGAACGACCACAGCAGAAGTCAGGATCCCACAGAAAAAACCTTTTCCGAACTTCTTGTCCTTTGCCATATCTTTGCTCCTTATATCTTCCCCGGTACAGAAACGCATCTTTTCTGTAACCCAAGAAAAGACCGGCTTTGCACGCGGCTTCTCCGGTCTTCTTCTGTTTGTTGCTATTTTATGTGTCCATGCTGCGGTTTATGACGGAGGCTGTATTAATAATCCAGCGTCTCCATGTACTTCATGTATTTGACTACCATCAGTGCGATCTTGAATGTGATCGCATCTTCAAATACACGCAGATCCAGTCCGGTACTCTTCTGCAGCTTATCCAGGCGGTATACCAGTGTATTTCTGTGGATATACAGCTGTCTGGATGTCTCTGAAACGTTCAGGCTGTTTTCAAAGAATTTGTTGATCGTAACCAGCGTCTCTTCATCGAAGTCATCCGGTGATTTGTTCTCGAAAATCTCTTTGATAAACATCTTGCAGAGTGGGATCGGAAGCTGGTAAATCAGACGGCCGATGCCAAGAGAACTGTATGCGATGATATTTTTCTCCTCGAAAAAGATCCTTCCGACATCCATTGCCATACGTGCTTCTTTATAAGATCTGGAAACTTCTTTGATTTCTTCTACGATCGTTCCATATGCAATATGCGATACTTCCTGCTTTTCTGCCGGCAGAACATTTAAAATCTGCTTTGCCGTTTTCTCCATTTCCTGATAACCTTCTTCGGAAGCCAGCTCTTTGACAACGATGATGCTCTTTTCATCAACTGCTGTAATAAAATCACCTGTCTTGGTTCCAAGCAGTGAACGGATACATTCCATAGAAGCATTGTCCTTCTCCTGAGCCGTATCAACCAGAAATACCACTCTTCTCGCATTTGCTGCAATGTGAAGCTTCTTCGCACGGTTATAAATATCTACCAGAAGCAGGTTATCCAGAAGCAGATTCTTGATAAAGTTATCTTTGTCAAATCGCTCTTTGTATGCAACCAGCAGATTCTGGATCTGGAATGCAGCCATCTTGCCGATCATATAAACATCATCGCTGCTTCCTTTTGCTACCAGCACATATTCTACCTGAAGCTCATCGTATATTTTGAAAAACTGGTGTCCCTGTACCACTTGGCTGTCTGCCGGTGAATCTACAAACGGAACTACTGAGGAACGATATTCTTCTGACTCCGGAAACGTTGCAGCCAGCACATTGCCTTCCAGATCGATCACGCAAAAATCAATCCTCGATATTTCTTTTAATCCTTCTATGGTTGACTGTAATATCTGGTTTGATATCATGTCTTTCTCTCCCTTCCATACATTTTCATACCAGACCAACTACGCTTATTAATCTGACTTGACTATTATTGTAATATAAATCACCAAAAAAGAAAAGAGAAAATTATGTTTTTTTATGCTTTTCGCATATTTTTCTTTCACCTCTCTCTTTTAAGGGCAACAAAAAGCCCCGGGAAATGGGGCTTTCTGCTGAAAAATGTATGTAAGAAATTGGAAAACGGCGAACAAAAAGGCGCTCCGTATAAACGGAACGCCTTTGTTCTTACAAGAAACAGTATACACATTTTCCAGCATTTGTCAAATATTTTTTTCAGATATTTTCTGGCATCTCGGAATGTGCAAAATGCTCTGCGTTTGTCTTTCGATACGTTCATATTTTATTCATGATACATTCAAAAAACTTTCATTCGCTCATCATGCCAAATTCATTTTTCCCCTTTATACTTCAAAATGTCAAAAATGTTGCAGAAATATTTCATCGACACTTAATACATATGTCATTTTCTCAGTATTTTAATACTATTTGAATATACTTTTTTCATAATTGCCAGGCAGCCCTCTGTCTGGCATCCTCCCTTTTCAGGGCTTTTTTTATTTTCAGCTTTTTATGTACACAGGGAAGTCTTCTCCGACTAAGATAAAAAACGCCAGAGACAAGCAGCTTTGAAATCACCCTTTTACAGGTATATTATGATTTTGGCTTTTATCTCTAGCGTTTATGATTTTCATCTCCGGCTGCATGAGCTGCCAGACAACTGTACAGCTCTGTAGCTCCTACATCCTTTTATACTTCAAACAGCAGGTCACCGTAGGATGGCATCGGCCACTCTTCTTTATCTACGATCATCTCCAGCTTATCCACCGGAACTCGCAGTTCTTCCATATCTTTAAACACAACTTCATGATAATACTCTGCCTGTTCTCTTCCGTTCTCCATGGCTGCCGCCTGATCTGCTGCCTCCTGCAGTTTTGCCAGTGTCAGTTTTGTCTGAGAAAGAAGGGCTGTTGTATCTTTGAGCATGTTCATCGGAACGGTCACATCTGCTCCGGCTGTCTTGATCTCATTTACCGTACCGGCAAGGTTTCTGGAAAAACGCATAACGGCCGGGATGATATGCTTGCTGGCAATATCGATCATGGCACGGGCTTCGATATTCAGTGCCTTGGAGTATCCTTCATACTGGATCTCTGCACGGGAACGGAGTTCAGCTTCCGTAAATACGCCGAATTTGCCAAACAGCTGGATCGCTTTATCGGTCACAAGTGCCGGGATCGCTTCCACCATGGAATTGATGTTCGGCAGGCCTCTGCGTTTTGCTTCTTCTACCCACTCTTCAGAATAACCGTTGCCATTAAATACGATCCTCTGATGTTCTGTTGCATATTCTTTGATCAGGTCATGCACGGCAAGCTCAAAATCTTCTGCCTTTTCCAGACGGTCGCAGGCATCGGAGAATGCTTCCGCTACGATCGTGTTGATCACCACGTTACATTCTGCTACGGAATCTCTGGAACCTACCATACGGAATTCAAATTTATTTCCGGTAAAGGCAAACGGTGAGGTACGGTTACGGTCCGTTGCATCTTTTGCAAAATCCGGAAGAGTCTTAACGCCGGTATGTAATTTTCCGCCTTTTAAGCTGTGTGTTGCAGAGCCGGTGCTGATCAGCTGTTCCAGCACATCTTCCAGCTGTTCACCCAGGAATACGGAGATAATAGCAGGCGGTGCCTCATTGGCTCCCAGTCTGTGGTCATTTCCGACATCGGCTGCGGATTCACGAAGAAGATCTGCATGGCGGTCTACAGCACGCAAAATACAGGTCAGGATCATCAGGAACTGAACATTTTCGTGCGGTGTCTTGCCCGGATCAAGCAGATTGATGCCGTCATCTGTGGTGATGGACCAGTTGTTGTGCTTACCAGAACCATTGACTCCCGCAAATGGTTTCTCATGAAGAAGACACTGCAGTCCGTGACGCTCTGCCACCTGTTTCAAAGTCTCCATAATGATCTGGTTGTGGTCTGCTGCTACGTTGCACTCTGCATAGATCGGTGCCAGCTCATGCTGCGCCGGTGCGACTTCGTTGTGCTGTGTCTTTGCAGAAACACCCAGTTTCCAGAGTTCTTCGTTTACTTCTTTCATAAAACCGGCAATTCTCTGACGGATAACTCCAAAATAATGGTCATCGAGCTCCTGACCTTTCGGAGGCATGGCACCAAAGAGTGTACGTCCGGTAAAAATCAGGTCTTTTCTCTTTAAATATTTCTGCCGGTCCACGATAAAGTATTCCTGCTCTACGCCAACGGAAGGTGTCACTTTTCTGGATGTCGTATTGCCGAACAGACGGATCAGTCTGAGTGTCTGTGTCTGCAATGCCTGCATGGAGCGAAGCAGCGGTGTCTTCTGATCCAGTGCTTCTCCTGTATAGGAACAGAATGCTGTCGGTATACACAAAATCGCACCTGCACTGTCTTCACGTACAAATGCCGGTGAAGTGCAGTCCCAGGCTGTATATCCGCGTGCCTCAAAGGTTGCTCTTAATCCTCCCGACGGGAATGAAGAAGCATCCGGTTCTCCTTTGATCAGCTCTTTTCCGGAAAAGTCCATGCTGACCGTTCCGTCCGCATGCGGTGCTGTAATAAATGCATCATGTTTTTCTGCTGTGAATCCAGTAAGCGGCTGGAACCAGTGTGTGTAATGCGTTGCACCTTTTTCCACTGCCCAGTCTTTCATAGCTCCAGCTACGACTTCTGCTGTGATCGGATCCAGCTCTTTTCCTTCATCAATGGTCTTATGCAGTTCTTTGTACACCTTTTTCGGCAGACGCTCCTGCATGATCTTGTCATTGAATACATTCGAACCAAAAAGCTCTACCACATTGATCTTTTCTTTGTTCTTGTCTTCCATTTCTTACAATCCTCCATCGTGACCTGCTGCTTTTCATATCCAAAAAGCTTTTTTCGTTTGCTTTTGTCTATCCTTCCAAATCATACCTTATTTTTCACTGTTTTGCAACTAACTTATGCAATCCTGCCAGGCTCTGCTGACATCTGCCCAAGAGAATCGCTGCACACCAAAAAAGGGACAGAAATCTTTTGTTGATTTCTGTCCCTTTCATTACTTTTTGGGATGGAATAACAGGGTGGGGAAACCACTGTATCTTTACATTTTTTATACTTCGAACAGCAGATCGGAATAGGATGGCATCGGCCATACTTTCTTATCTACCAGTACTTCCAGTTTGTCAACCGGTGTACGAAGGGCTGCCATAGCCGGTACAACGCTCTCGTGGAAGTATCTTGCTTCAGCTGCCATATCGCCTGTTTCGGCTGCTTTATCAGTCACTTCTTCCAGTGTTACCAGGGCTGCCTTTGCCTCTTCCAGCAGTTTGCTTACATCGTTCAGCAGATCTGTCTGTACGGTTGCCGGTGCACCTGCACCTTTAACTGCCAGGATAGTATCTGCCAGAGATTTGGTATAGCCGATGACTGCCGGCAGGATCTGTTTGGAAGCCATGTCGATCATCGTCTTTGCTTCTATATTAATAGCCTTTGCATAGTTCTCATATTTAATCTCTACACGGGACTCAAGTTCTGCTTTTGAGAAAACTTTGTATTTGCCGAACAGTTCTACTGCCTTATCAGTTGCCAGGCACGGGATTGCATCCACCATGGATTTGATGTTCGGCAGTCCTCTTCTTTCTGCTTCTGCTACCCATTCATCGGAATAACCGTTTCCGTTAAATACGATTCTCTGGTGATCGGTTGCATATTCTTTGATCAGATCATGTACAGCCAGTTCAAAGTCATCTGCTTTTTCCAGTACATCGCATGCCTGTGAGAATGCATCTGCTACGATCGTGTTCAGTACCACGTTTGGTCCGGCGATGGAATCACGGGAACCTACCATACGGAACTCGAATTTATTTCCGGTAAATGCAAACGGTGAAGTACGGTTACGGTCCGTTGCATCTTTTGCAAAATCCGGAAGTCTCTTGACACCGGTATGCAGTACACCGCCTGCTTTACTGTGTGTAGCAGTTCCTGTGCTGATCAGCTGTTCCAGTACATCCTCCAGCTGTTCTCCAAGGAATACAGAAATGATAGCCGGCGGTGCCTCGTTTGCTCCCAGTCTGTGATCATTTCCAGGATCGGCTGCGGATTCACGAAGCAGATCTGCATGCTCATCGACTGCTTTTAAGATACAGGTCAGTACCATAAGGAACTGTACATTCTCATGCGGTGTTTTGCCCGGATCTAACAGATTGATACCGTCATCGGTTGTGATGGACCAGTTGTTATGTTTACCGGAACCATTCACACCGTCAAATGGTTTCTCATGAAGCAGGCACTGCATTCCATGCTGGCATGCTACTTTTTTCAGTGTTTTCATAACCAGCTGGTTGTGATCAACTGCAATGTTTGCTTCTGCATAGATCGGTGCCAGCTCGTGCTGTGCCGGTGCTACTTCGTTATGCTGTGTTTTTGCGGAAATACCAAGTTTCCAGAGTTCTTCGTTGACATCTTTCATATAAGAAGCAATACGCTGACGGATGGTTCCGAAATAATGGTCATCCAGTTCCTGTCCTTTCGGAGGCATTGCCCCGAACAGGGTACGTCCGGTAAAGATCAGATCTTCTCTCTGCAGATATTTCTGTTTGTCAACCAGGAAGTATTCCTGTTCCGGTCCAACGGACGGTGTTACTTTTTTGGAGGTTGTATTTCCAAACAGTCTCAGAAGTCTCAGTGCCTGCTCGTTGATTGCTTCCATGGAACGCAGCAGCGGTGTTTTCTGATCCAGTGCCTCACCTGTGTAAGAGCAGAATGCGGTCGGAATACAGAGGATCGCTCCTGCTGCATCTTCACGTACATAAGCCGGTGAAGTACAATCCCATGCTGTATATCCTCTGGCTTCAAACGTAGCCCGAAGACCTCCTGACGGGAAGGAAGAAGCATCCGGTTCTCCTTTGATCAGTTCTTTTCCGGAGAACTCCATCAGTACGGTACCGTCCTGTCTCGGTGCTGTGATAAATGCATCGTGTTTTTCTGCTGTTACACCGGTAAGAGGCTGGAAAATGTGTGTGTAATGTGTTGCACCTTTTTCTACTGCCCAGTTTTTCATAGCTTCTGCCACCACATCTGCTACCATCGGATCCAGTTCTTTTCCCTCATCAATGGTTTTTCTCAGTGCTTTATACACTTTTTTCGGCAGACGCTCCTGCATCACTTTGTCGTTGAATACATTTTCACCAAAAATCTTTGCAACATTCATCTTTTCAGTCATGTCTTCTTCTCATCCTTTCTGTGATAAGCCGGAACAGAATTTCTCTGTAACCTTTCTGCTTCTTTACAGAAAATCAAAAAAGACGCTCCGCTCCTTTCGGGGCAGAACGTCTTTGTTCTCTCGCTCATCATTTTTAATTTTGCTACTACCATACTCCACATTTTTGGCAAATGCAAGTATAATTTAATTTTTCTACAAAATTTATAAAATTTCAGAGAAATAATTCTCAGGCTTTGTCGATAGAGCCGAAAATTTCCATTTTTTCTTTTACTGTAGCTTTGATTGCTTCGAATCCAGGAGCCAGAAGTTTACGCGGGTCAAATCCCTTTCCTTCCAGATCTTTACCAGCTTCGATGTATTCACGTGTAGCTGCTGCAAATGCCAGCTGGCACTCTGTATTTACATTGATCTTTGCAACGCCAAGGCTGATTGCTTTTTTGATCATGTCTGTCGGGATGCCTGTACCACCGTGCAGTACCAGAGGCAGATCTCCTGTCAGAGCCTGAACAGCGTCCAGAGTCTCGAAGCTTAAGCCTTTCCAGTTTGCCGGATATTTGCCGTGGATGTTACCGATACCAGCTGCCAGGAAGTCAATACCCAGATCTGCAATTCTCTTGCATTCCTGAGGATCTGCACATTCACCCGCACCTATAACGCCGTCTTCTTCACCGCCGATAGAACCAACTTCTGCTTCCAGAGACATACCATGTTCTTTGCAGATTTCTACCAGTTTCTTTGTGTTTGCAACGTTTTCGTCAATCGGGCTGTGAGAACCATCATACATGATAGATGAGAATCCGGCTTCTACACATTTCAGGCATCCTTCGTAGCTGCCGTGATCCAGATGCAGAGCAACCGGAACTGTGATGTTCAGTTCTTCCATCATACCATTTACCATACCTACAACAGTTTTGTATCCTGTCATATATTTGCCGGCACCTTCTGATACACCAAGGATAACCGGTGAGTTGTTCTCCTGTGCTGTCAGCAGGATTGCTTTTGTCCACTCAAGGTTGTTGATGTTGAACTGTCCTACTGCATAATGACCTGCTT
>ENA-UONZ01000742-UONZ01000742.1-human-gut-metagenome-genome-assembly--contig:-C93old-NODE-742-length-46674-cov-8.546237_pt1 | contig 46674 bp, 29 predicted proteins | sample MGYA00242468_ERZ724015 | MGnify/ENA metagenome assembly ERZ724015
CTGCCGCACGAAAAGTAAAGACGATAGATTGACTTTATCGACAGACTGAAAGGGTCTCCCGCCATTCGGCGGGAGACCCTTTGCGTTCGGAACAGGAAAAACCAGGAGAGGTTATCCCTCTCCTGGTTTTTCAGGTTTGATTGTGTCGAAATTCAGTTACTTGATCTCAGCGAACATCTTCTCAAGCGCAGCCGCTGCAGCTTCCTCGTCCGCGCCGTCGCAGGTAACAGTGATGCTGTCGCCGCCCTTGACGGCCAGACCCATTACTGCGAAAATCTTCTTGAGGTCAGCGGTCTTTTCGCCCTTGGTGAGCGTTACCGCGCACTGGAAGCCCTTGGCGGCCTTGCTCAGCAGACCGGCCGGACGGGCGTGCAGACCTTCCTTATCCTGAATGGTGATGGTAAACTGTTTCATGAAACTCTCTCCTTTTACTGCAGGTGGGTCAGTACAAACTTGATATCCGGGGTTTTCTTCATCATTTCAAGCGCCTCTTCGTCCTCGAGCACCTCGCAGACATGGGCGAGCAGGTCAAGGTGTGCGTCACCGACACCGGCAATGCCGAAAATGAGGTATGCTTTCTCGTCACCGAAGTCTACGCCGTCGGGGTACTGCAGCATGACAACGCCGGACTTTTTGACAGTGGATTTCTTTTCGCTCGTGCCGTGCGGGATGGCAACGCCCATGCCCATGTAGGTGGTAACGAGCTTTTCGCGCTCGACCATTGCATCGGCGTAGTCGGCATCGACATAGCCGCGTTTGGCAAGCAGCGCACCTGCGGCGCGGATCGCGGTTTCCTTATCAACAGAGGGTAAGCCAAGCTGAATGTCCTCGGCCTGGATTACAAGGCCCTGATCCTGCGCGGCAGGTTCGTCAGTGGTTTCGGGAGCCGCGGCTTTCGCGGCAGGTGCAGCGGTCAGCGTCTGGTACAGGGTGTCCAGATTCGGGTCCGCAAGGAAGTTGCCAATGGTGATGATCTGTGCCTGCGGTGCACTCCTGCGGGCACGCTCGGCGAGAACACGCTGGCAGACAACGATATCTGCGTCAGCAGGTACGTTATCTACACTGGAGTTAGTGACGATCAGCTCCGGACGCTCGGCCTTGATGCGGTTGTGGAACTTGGTCGCGCCCATCGCGCTCGACCCCATGCCTGCGTCGCACGAAAAGACGATCTTGTGCACGTCACCGGCGTTTATCGGTGCGGATTCGATGGCTGCGGGTGCTTCACCCTTGGCCTGCGCCTTCATGTCCTGCATTTTGGCCTGCGCTTCGCTGAGGTTCTGCGCATTGCCGGAAGTTGCTTTGAGAATGACAGACGAGAGTACAAACGATACGGCAGCTGCAAGGACAACGCCGATAAATACCGTCAGAACGGAGTCACGCGGCGCCATCGCCATGTAGGCAATGATCGAACCGGGGGATGCCGGGCCGGACAGACCGGTACCGGTCATGGTGTAGAACAGGATCGCGCAGAAGTTGCCCGCAATCGGAGCCAGAATGATGACCGGATTCATCAGAATGTACGGGAAGTAGATCTCGTGGATACCGCCGAGCAGGTGAATGACAACCGCGCCGGGAGCGGACTGACGTGTGGTCTTGTCCTTGCAGAACAGGCAGTACGCCAGCAGAACGCCCAGACCGGGACCGGGATTGGTCTCGAGCATGTACATGATGGAGCGGCCGGCCTCTGCGGCCTGGCTGACGCCAATTGGGTTGAAAATACCGTGGTTGATGGCGTTGTTCAGGAACAGCACCTTTGCCGGTTCAATAAAGATGGAAACCAGCGGCAGCAGGCTGTGGCTGACCAGAAAATCAACGCCTGCGGTAAGTACGGTGAGAATGGCGGTCATAAACGGGCCGATAACGTAGTAGCCGAGGATCGCCAGCAGCATGCCGAGGATGCCGATAGAGAAATTGTGGACCAGCATTTCAAAACCGGCGGGAATGTGCTCCTCCACGCGGTTGTCAAACTGCTTGATGACCCAGCCTGCCAGCGGGCCCATCACCATCGCACCCATCAGCATGGTGTAGTCCGAGCCGCAGATGCAGCCGATAACGGCGATGCAGGCAATGACGCGGCCGCGTTCCTTTGCGACCATATAGCCGCCCTGACCGGCGATGAGAATGGGCAGCAGGTAGCTCAGCATCGGTGAGACCATCGAGCTGAGCCGTTCGTTCGGGAACCAGCCCTTTTCGATGAACAGCGCTGTGAGGAAGCCCCATGCAATAAATGCACCGATGTTCGGCATGACCATGCCGCTCAAAAACTTGCCAAAACGGGAAATTGCGTTTTTCATAGCTTTTCAACTCCTTATCTGTGTTGCCGCATGACTTGCGGGATTCGGGGAGTCGCTTTCGTTTCGTTTGACTATATTGTACAGGCGGAATCCGGGTCTGACAAGGGAAACTATAGTGACTGATGTCACCGGCGAATGGTGACAAATGTCGTAAGACTGTCGAAAACGCGCAGGGGAAAGGATGGCTGCTTGTGCAGTCTGCACAGAACAGAGGTGACAGCAGAGCGGGTTGTCGGAGTTGTGTCACCGGAAGATGGTGACAAAAAACGCAGGATACGGAACAGTGTCACTTGTGCTGTCATTTTAGAATGTGGTATCATAGAGATAAGTAATTGAGAATGGAAAAGGGAGAATTAACGTATACACGATTGCAAATGAATTTGCAAATGAATGCACTATGCTGACAGTGACATTCATTTTCCATTCTAAACCTGTTGGATTTTATAGAAAGGAGCCATCCCGATGTCTGAAACCCTGCCTTCGCTGACTGCGAACGGACAAAAGTTAATCGACCGTCTGCTGACGCTGCCGCAGGGCTGGGTGACGGCGGCGATGCTCGCGGAGAGCATCGGCGTGAGCCGCCGCACGGTGCTGCGTGAGCTGCCGAGTGTGGAGCAATGGATTGCCGCGGCAGGCTATCGCTTCGTACGCAGTCCGGGACAGGGACTGCTGCTGGACGAGCCGCCCGCACGCCGGGAGCAAATGCGCGCGCTGCTGAACGGCAGCACAGTCTACGCGGAGCTGCCGCGCCGTCAGCGGCGGCAAAAGCTGCTCGGTATGCTGCTGCAGGCGCGTGAGCCGATGAAAACCGCAGCACTGGCGCGGGAGCTGCTCGTCTCCGAGAGCACACTGGCCGCCGATCTGGACGAAATCGGGCAGTGGGTATCCTCGTATGCGGTGACGCTGCACCGCCGACCCGGTGTGGGCGTATGGCTCAAGGGCGAAAAGCTGTCCTGCCGCCGCGCCGCTGCCGCGCTGCTGCAGAGCAGCCTGACCGAAGAAGAGCTGCAGGCGGTGCTGCGCGGCAATTTTGCTGCAGACGGCGCATTTGCCGCGCTGCTGAATACGAAAATCGCCGAGCGGGTATGGCAGGTGCTGCAGCAGTTCGAGCAGAAGGAGAAGCTCCGGCTGCCGGATGCGGGCTTCCTGACGCTTGCCATCCACTGCACGCTGACGGTGCAGCAGCTGCGCGAACAGGGCGGCTCGTCTGCCGCAGTTCATCCGCCGGAAAACGCCGCACAGCGGTTAGGGGCAGCTTTGGGACAGGCGTTCGGCCTGACGCTGCCGACCGAGGAAGTACAGTATTTAGAGCAGTATCTGGCAGCGTATATCACCGGTGACGATGGCGAAAAATGGGGAGCCGGCGAGATGCACCTGCGCCATCTGACCGGACGGCTGATCAGCGAGGTAGAACGCGCGATGCGCGTGGATTTCTCGGGCTATGCATCGCTGAGAGACAACCTGTTTACGCATTTACGGCCGATGCTGCTGCGCGTGCGTGAGCAGATTCACATGGATAATCCGCAGCTGGACATGATTCAGCGTGAATATCCGCAGTTGTGGGCGGCAACACGCGCCGCATGCGACACCGTTGAGATGGAACTGGCGTTGCCGCACATTCCGGACAGCGAAGCGGCATATCTTGCCATGCACTTTGGCGCGGTGCTCGAGCAGAACGGCGCACTGCGGCAGGCCGCCCGCGTGGTGGTTGCGTGCCCGCTGGGTATGAGCTCAAGTCGATTTCTGGCTTCGCGTATCGAGGGCGAATTCCCGACCCTCAAGGTGGACGGCTGCTGTTCGGTGCGCGAACTCGATCCGGAGCAGCTGCACAGCCGCGGCATCGACCTTGTGATTGCAACCGTGCCGCTCGAGCTGGCGTATCCGTCGCTTACGGTCAATCCTGCGCTGCTTGAGCCGGACCGCGCCCTTCTGCGGGATGCGGTGCAGCGGCTGAACGGCACCGTGCGGACCGGCACACCGGCAGAGCCGTCTGCCGCCTCGGCGGCCGAAGGCGGCCTGCGCTACACCTATCGCCTCACGCGCTCGATGGTGCAGATGCTCGACCATTTATGCATCCGGACTGTGTGCAAACCAGTCTCGCGGCAGGGCCTGATTGACGCGGCAAGCCGTCTGTTCTGCCCGAATGAGGACGCATCGCGTCTGGTGGCGCAGCAGCTGCGTCGACGGGAAGCCATGGGCGATACCTATATCAAGCCGTTGTTCGCGCTGCTGCTGCATTGCAGGACAAAGGCGGTATCGGACTGCCGATTCGGCTATTTACAGGCACAGCCGCCGGTCTACGAGGCCGGAAAGATGATTATGGGGGCATTTGTGCTGCTTGCGCCGGATACCGATGATCCGATTCCGGTGGAGGTCATGCGCATGGTGAGCGCACAGCTGATCGAGGAGCCTGAGCTGATCGAGCGCCTGCGGACCGGTCAGCGCGACGCAGCCGTGCAGCTGTTGGAAGAAAAGCTGGATCGTCTGTTCTCAGAACACGGAAATTAAGCATAAAAAGGAGCGGTAATGCGGAAAATATTCTGCATTGCCGCTCCTTTTGCGCGCAGAACAGAATTTACAGAGAGAATGCGCTCTTGTGAATCATCACAAAAATGAAAGTGATTATTTGTTGAAATAACAGATTGACGCTTACACAGGCTGTTGGTATTATAATTATAGCTTTCGTTTCAACAGTTTCAAATATCTGAAAGGGGTCATTCCATGATCTATACGGTAACACTCAACCCCGCATTGGATAAAACGGTAGAAATTCCGGGTATGGCGCTTGACACGGTCAACCGCATCACGGAAATGCGCACGGATCCCGGCGGCAAGGGCATCAACGTGAGCAAGGTGATTGCCAAACTTGGCGGAGACAGCCGCGCAGTCGGCATTCTGGGTGGTGAGAGCGGCAGAACGCTCGAAAAGCTGCTCGAAAACGAGAATTTTACCACACAGTTCCGGTTCGTTGAGGGGCAGACCCGCACGAATATCAAAATCATTGACCGGGTCGGCCACACGAATACCGACATCAATGAGCCGGGTCTGACCGTCACGGACGCAGATTTAGATGCGCTGCTGAACGACCTTCTGGCTGAGGTGCACGCAGGCGACATCGTGGTGCTGGCGGGCAGTCTGCCGAAGGGCGCACCGCAGGACACCTACCGCGTGTGGACGAGCGCATGCAAAAACGCAGGTGCGCGGGTGTTCCTCGATGCGGACGGCGCTTTACTGGCAGAAGGCTTAAAGGCCGCGCCGTACCTCATCAAGCCGAATGATGATGAGCTGTCGCGTCTGGCGGGCAAAAAACTGGAAACCATCGAAGAGTTGACCGCAGAGGGTCAAAAGCTGCTGGAGAGCGGCATCGAACGGGTGGTTATCTCGCTGGGCGGACGCGGCGCGCTCTATCTGCGCAAGGGCAGCACGATTTATGCTGAGGGACTCAAGGTTCCGGTCGGCAGTACGGTCGGTGCGGGTGACAGCGTGGTGGCCGCGCTGGCGTATGCCGAGTCGCAGGATATGAGCGAGGAGGACGCTGTCCGCCTCTCGACTGCGACCGGAGCCGCGAATGTCATGTGCAGCGGCACACAGGCCGCCGAGCGCTCGGTTATCGAGGAGCTGCTTCCGAAAGTACGTTTTTCCAAGCTGTAATTGTTGAAATCTATTGCCTAAGTGATAAAGGAGAGTTATTATTATGAAAGCAAGGGCTGTACGTCTGCATGCTGCGAATGATCTGCGTCTGGATACCTTTGAGCTGCCGGAAATCCGTGACGACGAAATCCTGGTCAAGGTCGTATCCGACAGCATCTGCATGTCCACCTACAAGTGCGCGATCCTTGGTACCGAGCACAAGCGTGTGCATCCCGATGTTGCCGAGCATCCGGCCATCATGGGTCACGAGTTTGCGGGCGATATCGTCAAGGTTGGCGCGAAGCATCAGGATAAGTTCAAGCCGGGCATGAAGTTCACGCTGCAGCCGGCGCTCAACTACAAGGGCACGATGTGGAGCCCCGGATACTCCTATGAGTTCTTCGGCGGCGATGCGACCTACTGCATCATTCCGGCTGAGGTTATGGAACTTGGCTGCCTGCTCGAGTACAAGGGGCGTGCCTACTACGAGGCGTCTCTTGCCGAGCCGATGAGCTGCTCGATCGGTGCGTTCAACGCCGCTTATCACACCAAGATGGGTGTTTATCACCACGAAATGGGTATTAAAAAGGGCGGCAAGTTGGCCATCATGGCAGGCGCCGGCCCGATGGGCCTGGGTGCGCTGACGTATGCGCTGCACCGTGACGTCCGTCCGTCCATGGTCGTTGTGACCGATGTGAACGAGGACCGTCTGGCACGCGCCGAGGCGCTGTTCCCGCCTGCCGAGGTCAAGGAGAAGGACGGCATCGATCTGCACTTTGTCAACACCGGCAAGATAGAGAATCCGGCGGCAGAGCTGCGCGAAATGACCGGCGGCACCGGTTTTGACGATGTATTCTGCTATGCGCCGGTTGCGGCGGTTGTCGAGCTTTGCAGCGCCGTGCTCGGCCGCGATGGCTGCCTGAACTTCTTCGCCGGCCCGACCGACAAGCAGTTCTCTGCCAAGATGAACTTTTATGATGTACACTACAACTCCACGCATGTTATGGGCACGACCGGCGGCAACACCGCGGATATGATCGAGTCGCTCGAGCTGACCGCATCCGGCCGTATCGACCCGGCGGTTATGGTGACGCATATCGGCGGTCTGGATGCGGCAGCCGAGACTACGCTCAATCTGCCGAAGATCCCGGGCGGCAAAAAGCTCATCTACACGCATCTGACCATGCCGCTCATCGCGCTGACCGATCTGCGGGCAAAGGGCGCGGAGGATGCGCGGTTTACCGCGCTGGCTGACATTGTGGATGCACACAACGGCCTGTGGTGCCCGGAGGCAGAGGAATATCTGCTGGCAAACTTTCAGCAGCACGACTAATTGGAGGAAACAACCGATGGAACAACGCCGCAATGCAATCGTCGAACTGGTCAACCGAGAGGGAAGCCTGAGCTTTGTACAGCTGAAGGAGGCTTTTCCGTCGGTGTCCGAAATGACGCTGCGAACCGATCTGAAGGCGCTCGATCAGGCGCGAAGAGTGGTTCGCGTGCACGGCGGCGTCAAATCGGTCGAGGTAGTCGTCGGCACGGACGACCAGTTCGGCAGGCGCACGGCGCGCAATGCATCGGAAAAGCAGATCATTGCGGAGAAGGCGGCGGCGCTGCTGCGGCCGAATACCACGGTGTTTCTGGATTCCGGCAGCACGGCAACCGCCGTGGCACGCTGTGTGCCGGATGAGCCGATGCTGATCTTCACGAGCGGATTGACGTGTGCGATCGAGCTCGCGCGGCTGGAAAAGCCCAAGGTGTCCATTCCCGGCGGCACGCTCAACCGGTTCAGCCACAGCGTGTGCGGCGTGCGCGGCATTCAGGAACTGGAGGGCGTGCATTTCGACCTGCTGCTGCTCGGCGTGACGAGCTACAGTCCGGAGACCGGCTTTGCCTGCGGTGTCGAGGAGGAGGCGCTGCTCAAGCAGACTGTGCTGCATCGCGCGGAGCATGTGGCGGTGCTGCTGGATTCCTCTAAAATTGATCGAAGAAGTACATTCCGCATTTGCGGTCTCGATGAGGTAGATACCGTCATTTCGGACGGCAGACTGCCGCCGGAATTCCTTTCGGCGTGTGAGAACGCGGACGTAAAAGTGCTGTAAAAGTGAGAAAACCCTGTCTGGTGTTGGAACAGACAGGGTTTCTTTTAGGGCTAAAGTTAGGTATTCGGCTCGTATGCCGGTATGGCGGCGGCATCTTTATATTGGCTCTCGCAAATCGGAACAAAAACTTTTACCTATATCAGAAAATAAGAAAAACCGGTCATTTCTTACGAAATAACCGGTTGATCTGGTACGCCAGAAGGGATTCGAACCCCCGACCTTTTGGTTCGTAGCCAAACACTCTATCCAGCTGAGCTACTGGCGCATACAAGATCTATTTTCTTTCGCTGTCGGCGTTTCGCTTTGTCGCTCTCGCTGACTGCCTTATTATAATATCACGGGTGGGACCTAATGTCAACAATTATTTTCAGATTTTTTGAAAGTTTTTTCGGAAACCTGTTTTCGGCAAAACAAAGCCGCCTGTGGGGGAACAGGCGGCTATATACAGCAGAGAAATTGGAGGTCTGCCATATACCTTATATTGCGTTTTATTCCTGCGGCGGAATGGTATCGAAGCCGATCTGCAGCTCTGCATCGGAGGGAATGTGGTTGCGCATGGTGCCATTGTGATACGCCTCGTATGCTGCCATATCAAAGTAGCCGGTACCGGTCAGACCGAACAGGATGGTCTTAGCTTCGCCGGTCTCCTTGCACTTGAGCGCTTCGTCGATTGCGGCGCGGATGGCGTGGCTGGACTCCGGCGCCGGAAGAATGGTCTCCACCTTGGCGAACTGAACTGCCGCGTCGAATACGTCGGTCTGCTTGACAGAAACCGCCTCCATATAACCGTCGTGGTACAGCTTGGAGAGGATCGGACTCATGCCGTGGTAGCGCAGGCCGCCTGCGTGGTTGGGCGCGGGCATGAAGCCGTTGCCGAGCGTGTACATGCGGGCCAGCGGCGTAACATGGCCGGTATCGCAGAAATCGTAAACATACTTGCCGCGGGTAAGCGACGGGCAGGAGGCCGGTTCCACCGCGATGATGCGCGGATCGGCCTTGCCGAGCAGCTTATCCTGCATGAACGGGGAAATCAGGCCGCCGAGGTTGGAGCCGCCGCCGGCACAGCCGATGACGATATCCGGATACTCATCGAGCATTTCCATAGCCTGCTTGCTCTCCAGACCGATGATGGACTGGTGCAGCAGTACCTGATTGAGCACGGAGCCGAGTACATAGCGGTAGCCCTCGTGCGTAGTAGCCACTTCTACGGCCTCAGAAATCGCACAGCCGAGCGAACCGCCGGTGGTCGGATCGTGTGCCAGAATAGCGCGGCCTGCCTCGGTCGTATTGGACGGAGACGGCGTTACATTCGCGTCAAAGGTTTGCATGATGGCCTTGCGGAACGGCTTTTGCTCGTAGGAGACCTTAACCATGAATACCTTCAAATCCAGTCCGAAGTACGCGCATGCCTCAGAGAGTGCAGTACCCCACTGACCGGCACCGGTCTCGGTGGTAAGGCCCTTGAGGCCCTGTTCCTTGGCGTAGTACGCCTGTGCGATCGCGGAATTCAGCTTGTGGCTGCCCGAGGTGTTGTTGCCCTCAAACTTGTAGTAGATCTTAGCCGGGGTGTCCAGCGCCTTCTCCAGATTGTACGCGCGGCACAGCGGAGACGGACGGTACAGCTTATACATATCGAGTACCGGCTCGGGAATATCAATGTAGCGGGTGTCGTTGTCCAGCTCCTGGTGCGCCAGCTTTTGACAGAAGATGGGATACAGCGCTTCTTCCGGCAGCGGCTGGTGCGTGCCCGGATGAATCAGCGGGTCCGGCTTTTCCTTCATGTCCGCCCGAAGGTTGTACCACTGCTTGGGCATCTGGTCTTCGGTCAAATAAAGTCTGTGGGGGATCTTAGCCATGGTGATTACTCCTTTGCAGTAATGGAGAATTGATAATGGATAATGGAAAATGAATGTGACGCGCAGAGCGCGTTTATTAAATCATCGCGCTTTGCGCGATACCACAATTCTCAATTCTCCATTTTCAATTCTCAATTTGTTTTACAAAAATAAAAAAGCTCCTGTCCCAGATTTCTCTTGGGACAGGAGCGAATGCGCTCTTGCGGTACCACCCAGATTGACGCGAAAATGCGCCCACTCTGCTCACACATCAATCAATGCGTGCTCCCCTGATAACGGGCGGAGTCCCCGTCGCAGTTACTTGGCCGAAGCCGTTCGCCTTGCCCTGCTGAAGTCCATTCACACGGTCCGTGCCTGCCGCAATCACACCGCCTGCGGCTCTCTTGGAGGTTCGGTCTCCCTGCTACTCGTCTTCGTCATTGGTTTGTGTTGGTTTACTTGGTATGGTCACAGTATATTCGCAAAACAGTGGATTGTCAAGTGCGATTTGCGAAAAACAATATATTATTTCTGTTATAAATTCTTATTATGAGAATGAAGGCCGCGGTATCGTCTTTTTCTGCGCACTGTGCTATAATGGGTAGCAGAATGAAAAAGCAGAAAGGACATGAGTGCAAATGCGGGTGATCGAGGGCGAAAACGAACTGCGGCTGACCTGTTCGCGGAGTGCGAGCGACGGCATTGCGCTTTTGCGGTGCGAAACGCAGGACGATATTGTGCGTCTGCCGGATGAGATAGACGGTGTGCCTGTTACCGAGGTCGGCGCGTATGTACTAAGCGAGCGGGCACCCGACTTAACAGGCAGGGACACGTTCGCTGTCCGTATTACCTGCGGCGGCGCGGAGCCAAAGCACAATGCGGCGGCTATCCGCACGGTTACGCTCCCGAAGGATGCGAAAAGCGTCGGAAGCTACGCATTTTATAACTGCCGAAACCTTGAACGCATCGAACTGACTGATTCCGTCAGCGAATTCGGCGGCGGTGCGCTGATGAACTGCATGAGCCTGCGCGAAGTCATCCTGCACGCCGCACCGTCCGCGCCGACCTGCCTGCCCAGGCTGCTCGGCGAGTACGCCGGAGAACTCGATGTGCGGTTTGATGAGCACGCGCGGCTGCTGTTCCCCGAGTACGTCGAGGAACTGGAGGACCTCAGTCCGGCGCATATTTTTCAGCGGCGCATTCACGGTGCAGGATACAGCTACCGCCAGTGCTTTGACGGCGGTGTGCTGAATTTTCGGCAGTATGATGCTGCCCTGAGCGAACTGCTCGAGCGGCACGATTTTTCGGTCGCGGCACGCGTAGCCGTGCGGCGGCTTGCCGTACCGTTTGTGCTCTCGGATGCCGCAAAAGCGGAGTATCTTACGGTTTTACGCACCCACGGCGGCAATCTGGCGCAGTCCTGCGCCAAGGCAGGTGAGACCGCTGCCTTGACCTTCCTGCTGTCGCTCGGTGTGCTCTCTGCCGCCGATGTGGATGCCGCGTGCACGTCTGCCCGCGAAGCAGAGCAGACGGCAGCGCTGTCCGTTTTGCTGTCAGCCGCCGGCAAAACGCAGTTCAAGGGACGTGCCAAATCGTTTGATTTGTAATTTTCCATTCTCCATTCTCCATTCTCAATTTTCCATTTGAAAGAGGGTGTTTCTATGCAGTCCTCCCGCTGGACTTCTATCGGACGCGAAATCCTGTTTTCTGCCCGCACCGAACTGTACATGAACCTGCCGTTCCTCGATTCCGCGCTGGCGGCGCTGCCTGCGGCAGACGGTTACGATACATCCACGCTCGCTACCGACACGCGCGTGCTGTTTTTCAGCGGTGCCTGGCTGGCGCAGCAGTACGAGCGCTCCCGCGCGAACGTCAACCGCGCCTATCTGCACACGCTGTTCCACTGTCTGCTGCGCCATCCCGGAAAGACACGCGGACGCGATGCCGACCTGTGGGATCTTTCGTGCGATATTGCGGTCGAAAGCATGCTGGATTCACTGGATTACCGCTGCCTGCAGGCGGAAAAGGTGTCGGTTCGGCGGCAGAATATCTACCGCGAACTGCGGGACGAGCTGCCGGTCCTGACGGCTGAGGCGGTCTATCGCCACTTTCGCCGCACGCGGCTGAATTCGTATGACTGTGCCACGCTCACGCGCGTGTTTGCGACAGACGAGCACACGCTGTGGTACAAGGAGGATGACGATCAGCAGGAGCGCCGCTGGCAGCAGCAGGCCGAGCGCACGCAGACCGCGATGGAGACGGTTTTCGCGAACAAGGCGGAAGGCGGTCAGGCTGTGCGGGAGCAGCTTGCCGTTTCCACCCGCAAAACGACTGATTTCCGCGCGTTCCTGCGCCGGTTTGCCGCTCTGCGGGAGGAGGTCTCGGTGGATGCGGATTCGTTCGACTACGGCTACTACGCCTACGGACTGCGTCATTTCGGCAATATGCCGCTGATCGAGCCGTTAGAGACGCGGGAGGTGCGGAAAATAGAGGATTTCGTCATCGCTATCGATACCTCGATGTCCACCTCCGGTGAACTCGTGCGCGCGTTCCTCAGCCGCACCTATGAGCTTTTGCAGGAGAACACCAGCTTTTTCCGGCATTTCAACCTGCGTATTCTGCAGTGCGACGATCAGCTGCGCTCGGACAAAAAGGTGACAAATGCGCGGGAACTTGCGGAATATATGGAGCATTTTGAACTGATCGGTCAGTCTGCGACCGATTTTCGTCCGGTTTTCGAGCACGTTGACCGCTTAAACGCCGAAGGCGCGTTCCGCCATCTGCGCGGCCTGCTGTACTTCACGGACGGACTCGGCATCTACCCGAAAAAACGTCCGAAGTACGATGCGGCGTTTGTCATGCTCGAAGGCGAAGCCTATCCGGATAAGGTGCCGTCATGGGGGATTCGGGCGGTAATCAGCGAGGATGCGTTATCTGTAGAATGAAAAAGGACGCTTTATGCGTCCTTTTTTGCAGTTCGGTTATTGTTCACCCATTCGGCGATCGTCTGCTTGACCTTCTTTATCTGCAGCGGCTTTGCCAGATGGGCATTCATGCCTGCGGCGAGGCACTTCTGTGAATCCTCGTAAAAGGCGTTTGCGGTCATGGCGATGATGGGCAGCGTTTTCGCGTCCGGCCGGTTGAGCGAGCGAATGGTCTTCGCAGCGTCAATGCCGTTCATCACAGGCATCATCACATCCATGAGAACCGCGTCGAAGGTGTCCGGTGGATTGTTCTGCACGATCTCCACAGCCTGTTTGCCATCCGTGACGACGGTTACGGTCGCTCCTTCGTCGGTCAGCAGAATCTGTGCGATTTCGGCGTTGAGCGCATTGTCCTCGACGAGCAGCAGCCTGCAGCCTGCAATGCTGATATCCGGCGCGGCATGTGCGTCCGGTGTCTGCTCGGGAGACGGTGCAATTTCAAACGGCAAAGTGATTACAAAGGTGGAGCCGACACCAAGCTGACTCGTGACCGTAATCGAGCCGCCCATCCGGTCGACAAGCTCCTTGGTGATGGTCATGCCGAGACCGGTGCCGTGATAATAGCTGCGCGCATCCTGCTTTTCCTGCGTGAACGGTTCAAAAATATGGTCAACAAAGTCCGGACTCATGCCGATACCCGTATCCGAAATCGTCCAGCGATAGGTGCATTTGCCGTCCTGTTCGCCGAGCGAATCTATAGTGGTGGTGATTTTACCGCCGGGACGGTTGTATTTGATGCAGTTGCCGTAAATATTGAGGAAAATCTGCCGCAGATGCAGCGGACTGCCGTAAATATACGGGTACGGAATGATGGATTTGTCCTTTTCGTACTCCCACTTAATGCCGGCTTCTTCGGCGCGGTCGATGATAATGGTAATGATATCGCGGGTCAGCTCCACCAGACTGATGCGCTCGTGCGTGAGGACGGTCGTGCCCTCCTCCAGCTTGCTCATCTGCAGCACATCGTTGATGAGCGACAGCAAGTGATTGGCGGAAATCTGCATTTTTTTGTGATTTTCCAGCAGCAGCGCCTTGTCATCAAAGTGGGTTTCGTCCACCTGCAGCAGACCGATAATGCCGTTGAGCGGTGTGCGGATATCGTGACTCATGCGCGAGAGAAATTCGGTTTTGGTGCGGTTCGCGATACGCATTTCATCGAAGGCGGCCTGCAGACGGGCGTTCTCTTGCTCGTCGCGGGCGTGCATCTGCGAGGTATCCTGCAGCAGGATAATCGCCGTGACCATCGGCATTTCGGCATTGATTTCCGGATCAAACATGGTGGTCTGCGTCATCAGCACGGTTTTCTGTACCCAGCGGATAGCGCCGTCATCCTCCTGCACGCAGTATTCCACCGTGATGTGTTTTTCACCGGCGGCAAAGCGCTTGAGCAGACGGGCACTGGTATCTGCCGTGCGGTAGCTGCCGAGTGTTGCCGGTGTGACGCGCTTGCGGTACTCGTCGCAGTAGTCGCGGTAGGAGCAGGGAAGCGGGTAGTCGAGGAACAGCGCCCGGTCCGAATCACTCTTGCCCGCAGGTGAAATGTTGCGCTCGAGGGTGTCGCGCGTGAGGTTTACCGTGTAGATTGTGCCCGCCATATCGAGCAGCGCGTCCACATAGCTGTCGTTCTCAAGGATAGACTGCTTTAGCTGCTCGTAGTACAGCGTTAGCTGCTCCTTCGGGTCGATGGCTTGGTCGGCGTTCAGCCGGATGGTCTCGAACGCGAGGATAAAGTGGTGCAGCACACCGGCTTCGTCCCAGTCGATCGGAAGAACGGTCAAACGGCTGTAGCGGCTTTCCTCAGCCGCGTTGTACTGCAGTTCGAGGGTATCCTCTGCGCTGTGCAGGCTGCGCTGCAGTACGTCAAGCTGCAGCGCAGAACGGACGCGGCTGCGCTCGCTTTTAGCAGCCTGTTCCTCGGCAATCTGCTCGACGGCGCCGGTGTAGCTGCCGTCCGATGCCAGAAAAAAGCTCTCGCACGCGCGGATGGTGCGATAGGTGTCCAGACGCGCATCGCAGTACAGGCAGTCGGAAAAGCTGCGGTGCAGGCGGTTGACCTGCTTCAGCAGCTGAAAATCCAGCCGCTTTTCGGCGGCGGCTTCCTCGCGCTTGACGTGGTTTTTGTTGATGTACATGTTTTTGTCCGCAAGGTCAAACAGATCGCGCATATTGCTGTCCGGATTGTCCGATGCAAGCGCAAAGCCGGCCGCATAGCTGAGCGGTGTATCCGGATACTGTCGGGACTCCTCGGCAAGCTGTTTACGGATATGGGAGAGCAATTTCTGCAGCGCATCGGCATCCGGTCCGTGCGTTATCGCGAGGAACTCATCGCCGCCTGTACGGCCGACAAAATGCTCCTCGGGCATGGCCGCACGCAGCGCGACCGCAAATCGCCGGATGTATGCGTCACCGGCCTCATGGCCCATGCTGTTGTTGATGCGGCGCAGATTATTCAGGTCAAAGCTGCACACGCCGGTTTCTGGCGCAGGCGGCGTGGGATCGTCGAGCAGCTCCTCGCACTTGTTCTTGTTGGGCAGGCCGGTCGCGGCATCCAGATAGACCTTATGCTGCAGAGCGCGGTTCATCGCAGCCGTGTGCAGCGCCTGAAACAGCTGGTAGCCGATCAGCAGCATGAGCACAACGATATCCGCTGTGATGTACTTCTCCAGAGCGGAAAGCGAGGTTGCCTTGCGCTGCGAGTACGCCTCCGCCAGACCGGTCGCGTCGTCGCAGATGCCGAAAAAGGTTTCGCTGATGGGAATGATGTCCGTGTTATTTGAGCCGACTGCGCGCACGCGGCCTATCTCCTGCTTGAGTGCTTGAAAATAGTCATCCAGCTCCTGCATTTTGCTTTGGAAGGCGTCATCGTTCAGCCGCACGAGACTGAGCTCGTCGCTGCCGAAGCGCAGTCCGTCGATAAACGCGTCAATATCTGCGATCATGCCGTCCTGTGGCTGGCCAGAGATTTCCAGCTTGACGATACGCTGGGGCTTGCCGCGCACGAGTCCGGCGTAGTTGATGATACGCGCGGTGCCCTGAATACCGGAAACGAGGTTCATCATCCAGACAATCAATATAGCCAGCACGACTGCCAGCGCGCCAATGGCGGCGTTGACGATGCCGGTGCTTTTCTTTTTGGGGTTGCCAGCCATGTGCAATGACCTCCTTGCAGGCTGTCGAATTTTGTCGAACAAATTAGACAGGTGAGAAAGTTATATAAAAATCATTATATCGTGAAAAGGGAACAAATGCAATGACAGAAGCGGAGAATCACGCGCTTCACAGAGATATCCACAGACTTGTGGATACATTGCCGATTTTGTGCTATAATGCAGAAAAAGCAATCGGAGGAACAGAGGATGAAGCTGCGTTATATGATTATCGGTGCCGGTGGCGTTGGCGGACCGGTAGGCGCGTATTTGAGCAAATCCGGTGCGGATACCACACTTATTGCACGCGGAAAGCATCTTGCGGTCCTGCAGGAGCACGGCTTGACGCTTGTATCCGGAGAAAATGAGCGCGAGAGCATTCCGGTCAAGGCAATCGACATGGACGGCTTTCTTGCCGCGAGGGAGCAGGGCGCTCCCGCGCCGGATGTGATTTTCGTGTGTGTCAAGGGATACTCTCTCGCGGATACCGTGCCGTTCATCCGCAAGGCAGCAGGCAGGGACACGGTAGTTATTCCGGTGCTCAACATCTACGGCACGGGCCGTGCCCTGCAGGCGGAGCTGCCTGAGCTGCTCGTCACGGACGGCTGCATCTACATTTCGGCCAACAGGATTGCGCCGGGCGTCATTCAGAAGCACGGTGCGATCTGCCGTATCGTGTACGGACTGCCGAGCCACAAGACCGATCATCCGGTGCTGCAGCAGGTCGAGACTGACCTCAAAAACGCCGGAATCGACCCGGTTTATTCTCCGTATGTCGAGCGCGACACGCTGCTCAAATTTGCGTATGTGTCGCCGAATGCGGCCTGCGGACAGTATTATCACGCGAAAGCTGCGGAAATGCAGCATCCGGGCGAGGTGCGCGACAGCTTTGTGCGCCTGATAAAAGAGGTCGTTGCGCTGGCGGACAAGATGGGCATTCCGCTGGAGAGCAGGCCGGGGGAGCTGGTCGAGCGCAACCTGCGCATTCTGGATGCGCTTGCACCGACCGCGTCTACCTCTATGCAGCGCGATATGGAAGCCGGCAAGCAGTCCGAGGTGGATGGTTTGATTTATCAGGTTGTGCGTCTGGCGGAGCAGTACGGCGTGGATGTGCCGGAGTATCGCAAAATCGCAGAGGCGGTAAAAAAACAGACGGAAAATAAGTGAAAACGGCAAAGACCCGGAATCTTCCGAAAAAGATTCCGGGTCTTTGCGCTATAGGTGGTGATGCTGTTTCGACTGTCATTGTAAACAAGGACAAGAAATTTCACTGCACACCGTCCGACGGACGGTGACATTCGCAATCCTTTTCGAGCGCCTGAAGCTGCTGCTCCATGGTCGGCACCTCACACTTGCCGGTGCGGATGGCTTCGCGCACGACTTCGGGTGACGCGGGTACCTTATTGATGCGCACGCCGATGGCACGCGATACGGCGTTGAGAATCGCCGGTGTGATGGGCACGGTCGCAACCTCGGAAATGCCTTTCGCGCCGAACGGACCCTGCGGCTCCGGGTCCTCGATTAAAATAATCTCGTAATCCGGTGTATCCTCGGCACGCGGCAGACCCAGCTGACGGTACAGCGTCTTGACCGGATAGCCGTTCCTTGTCGGATATCCCTCGGTGAGTGCGTAGCCCTGTCCCATCGAGCACGAGCCGTGCATCTGACCCTCGATGATATGCGGATTGATGGCGCGGCCGACATCGTGCGCCGCGATGATTTTGAGCAGACGGACTTCGCCGGTCTCCTTGTCTACCTCGACAATGGCGGCCTGTGTGGCATACGCATACGCCGGGAAATTGCGGTATTTTGCACCGCGCTGCTTTGCACCCTCAAAATCACCGATGGCAAAGCACGGGTCGGATGCATAATAGTATTCCGCGCGGCGTTCCTCGCCCGGCCGCCATGGACGGCTGTCCAAATCCTGCCTGAGCTTGATGCACGCTTCATACACCGCACGGCCGCCGCACAGTGTCTGCCGCTCGGAAACCGACTCGCCGGTCGGGATGGTCAGCTCGGTGTCGCCGTTCGTGATGAAGATATTCCCTATATCCATGTCCAGCGTTTCCGCCGCGATCTGCGTCATGGCTGTACGGAAGCCCTGTCCCATATCCGTGCCGGAAACGATCATGTGCAGCCGGCCGTCGCCCTGCAGAATCAGCCTGCACGCACCGTCATCGGTGAAAATACCCTTGCCGACGCCTACATTCTTGAATCCCGAGGCCATGCCCCAGCCGAGCACCTTGCTGCCTTTGGGATACTGTCTTTCGTACTCCTTGAGTGCTTTTCGCAAACTTTTTTCGCATTGATTGATGGTATCCATCATCCCCATGCTGTATTTGAGCACCTCACCGCCGACTGAGGTCGCACCCGGATAGACGGCATTGCGCCGGCGCAGCTCGAACGGGTCGATATCCAGCTTTTCCGCCATCATGTCCATCGCAGTTTCAATGGAGATCGCCGCCTGATTGATACCGTAGCCGCGGAACGCGCCGCCCTGCAGATTGTTGTTGCGGATCGCTGAGCCTTCCACCTTGACATTGGGAATGATGTACGGGCCGCCGCTCATCAGCGCGCCGGTCATCAGCGTGCCGTAGCTTTCGCACTCGTACGGTCCGCCGTCCGAGAACATCCGGCAGTCCAGATACTGGAACTTGCCGTCCGGCGTGAAGCCAATCTCGTAATCCGTATGGTAGCCGTGGCGTTTGGTGGTGAGGATCAAATCCTCCTTGCGCGTCAGCGTAATCTTAACCGGCTTGCCGCAGGCGTGAGCGGCAACAACCGCCGGTGCTTCAAGAAATGAGTCGCATTTTTTACCGAAGCCGCCGCCGAGCGGCGTCACGATAACGCGGATATCCTCCTCCGGCTTGTCCAGAATCTTTGCCAGCATACTGCGGATTTCAAACGGCGCCTGTGTGCAGGAATAGAGGATCGTTTTGCCGTCCTGCACCATGCTGATAGCTGAAACCGGCTCCATGCAGGCGTGCTCCTGCGGCTCAATATCCTTGGAGACGTTGAGCTTGACAATGTCTGTTCGCTGCTTTGCCTGCTCTACATCGCCGCTGACGCGGCCGGTGTGCACGATGAAGCTGTTTTTGCGGTAGCCGTCCGCCATGGTGTAGATACCGGGCAGTTCTTCATAGTCGATTTTGACCAGCTTGACGGCCGCTCTCGCGTGCGCCGCCGTATCCGCGACAACCAGCGCCAGATGGTCGCCGAGAAACCGCACCTCATCCGTGCAAAAGACCGGCTGCTCCGGCGTCCATGTGCCGACCTTGTTCATGCCGGGCACGTCAGCCGCCGTCACGATGCGCACCACACCTTCCGCCTGTTCGGCGGCGGAGTAGTCCACCGCGTTGATCTTTGCGTGCGGCGCCGGCGCCCAGACAAATGCACCGTGCAGCAGGGTATCCGCGCCGATGTCCTCAGCGGTGAGGTCGTCGCAGAATTTCAGTTTGCCGCCGGTCTTGTCCATGCCGTCCACATCCCAGACCGACTTGCCGACCGCGGAACCGGTGATTTCGGGCACGACCTGATTTTCTCCGACCACAATAACCGTGCTTTCGTGGCTGCGGAAGCTGTCGATATCCGGATCTTCCCCGCGCAGCCGCGCCGCTGCCAGCTTGACCGCCTCGATAATTTTGACGTAGCCGGTGCAGCGGCAGTAGTTGTTTTTCAGCCCGTCGCAGATTTCCGGCTCGGTCGGAGCCGGATGGTGCAGCAGCAGCGCCTTTGTCGCCATCACCATGCCCGGTGTGCAGAAGCCGCACTGCACAGCGCCGACATCGAGAAACGAGTGCTGAATCACCCGCAGCATGGTGTCATTCGGTGCGTTTTCGATGGTTTCGACGGCTTTGCCGTCCAGTCGGCGCACGAGCGTCACGCATGAGCGCGTCAGCCTGCCGTCCAGCAGGACGCTGCATGCGCCGCAGTGACCGGTGCTGCAGGCTTCTTTTGTGCCCTTCATGCACTTTACATTGCGGAGATATTCGAGCAGGGTGCGGTTTTCACCGTCCTGCACTTCAATTTGTGTGCCATTGAGCGTAAACCGTATCATGGGATTTCGCCCTCCTGCCATTACTTGATTTTTGCTTTGATGCGCATGAAGCGTCTGTGACCGGAGTCAAGCGCCTCGTAAAAGTCCTCGCTGTCCTTCGGGTCGTCCTTTGTCAGCTTAGAGACCACATACATCAGCACGAACGCGGTCGCCAGACCAATCGTGCCGTACCACACATAGCCGAGATCCCAGACGAAGAAGGTCAGGCAGATAATGATCGCACCGACCGAAATCGAGGTGATAGCGGCTTTTCGGGTTGCCCACTTGCAGTAAATGCCGAATACCAGCGCCGGGAACAGCGATTCAACCAGGGAATCCGCGAAAATCATCAGATTGTAGACGTATTCCCAGTGCATGAGCGATACGGCAACCGTTACGGCACCGAACAGCAGAATTACCACGCGGATAACCGAGGTTTCGGATGTCTTGAATTTGCAGTGACCGATACCGACCAGCAGGTCCTTGTAGATGATAGAGGACATGACCATCAGCAGCGCATTTGCGGTGGACAGACCGACCGCCAGTACGCCGATGAGGAACACGATCATCAGAATCTGCGCGAGCAGACCGTGCGTGCCCGCGATGATGTTGCACATATACGGGATAACCAGTTCGGTTTCCGAGCTGGTAAGGTCAGGCATGGCAGCCAGTGCGACCAGACCGATGAGCATCGTGCCGCCCCAGACAATGATCTGCAGGAACGGTGCAAGGAACGCCATCTGACGCTGGTCCTTCAGACCCGCGCTGTAATAGCCGGAGCGCACGAACACCTGCGGCAGCAGCAGCGTGTAGCCGAATGCACACGCAAGCGGATAGCTGACGCGCGACGGATAGGTGCATATGCCGATCGGACCCGGATAGGAGAACCAGTCCGGTGTCTGCACGCGGACGGTCTGGAATGCCTCGATGATCGAGCCGTTGAATACGATCTTGAGCGTTACGAAAATAATTGCCCACAGCGCCAGAATGAAGAACCAGCCCTGTACAGCATCCGCCAGTGCGGTGGATTTTACGCCGCCGAGCATGACGAATACCGTCATGATAATGCCGCAAATGAGCGTAAACGTCTGCGAGGATACCGCGCCGCCGGTGGCTACCTCAGCTGCACGTCCGCCGGCTACCAGTACCGCCGAGATAAACGGCACGGCGCAGATAATGTAAACAATGTCGATGATAACGGTCAGCGCCTTGGACTTGTAGCGGCAGAAGAAGAAATCCGCCGGGGTGGTGAAGTGCTTCTGCTGGTTGACCAGCCATACCTTGGTCATCGTGAAGTAGCAGATGATCGGGAACATGGAGTAGATGCACATCTCCGAGAAGAAGTAGCCCAGTCCGTAGCGGTAATACGCGCCCGGACCTGCGAAAAATACCCAGACGCTCATGCAGGAGGCGATATAGGTCATGACCATGACCGGCCACTTGAACCGGCCGCCCTGCAGATCAACCTTGCCTGCGTCACGTTTTTCCTTCCATGTGGTGTAGCGTGCGATAGCGATCAAAAATAGAAAATATGCTGCAAAAACGATCCATACCGTTTTGCCTGAAAGTAAACCCTGTGTTATCATTTTCTCTGTTATCCTTTATTTGTCCGATTCTTTTTGCGTTTCGGAAGCGGCAGGCGTATTATTCTCAGCCGTTTCGTCCTGTTCCTCATCCTCAATCAGAGGATACTCCTTTTCGGTCAGCTTGCAGCCGATATACACGGACAGCACCGTGCCGACAAAGCTGATCAGACCGTGTATGATGCAGGCGGTCTCGCTGCCGTAGGGGGGGAATCCCGGGAAATTATAGAATACCCAGAAGAACAGCACAGACGCCAGCCAGATTTTCTCTGTTCTGCCGATTTTCATTTTATGTCACCTTGTTTTCTTGTTTATATGTAATTTCAGGTATGCATTTAGTCCTGAGAGCGCCATTCATCGAGCAGCGCATTCGAATCCACGACAAGTCCCAGATGCAGCGAGATCATGCGCAGCGCAGGCTCTTCGAGGTGCTCGGAGCCGCGGGTCAGGTCGCGCGGCACGACGACGCGGAAATCGCGGTTTGCGGCATCGAATGCAGTGTTGATAACGCAGCAGTCGGTCATGCAGCCGGTGAGCACCACGCGGCGGATGCCAAGGTTGCGCAGCAGCAGCTCCAGATCGGTCGGATAGAACGCGCTCAGGCGCTTTTTGGTCGTTACCATATAGTCCTCGTCGTGTACATCGATGGACATTCTGTTCCAGCGTGTGCTTTCGATGGCGTGCTCTGCGATGTTGGGAATCTCACCGACCGTAACCGGAAACACCATGCGCCACGCAGACGGAAACAGTTTTTCGTCTGCGCCGCCCTTACGCAGCGTTGAGCGGACATGGATGATCGGCAGACCGAGCGCGCGCGCTTCGTTCATGAAATGATTGAGCGGTTCGATGATCTCGCGTCCTCGCGGAGACGGACATGGACAGTCCGGGTCGGTTGACAGGTGTCCATCGTGCATGTCAATCGTAATGACAGCCGTATCGCGGCGATTAAGGAAAACCTGCTGTAATTGCTCCGGAACCTCCTTTTCGATGCTGTCAAAGTATGCTTTCATTTGATTTTTCTCCTTCCCGGCAAAACGCCGCAGCAATCTGTGCGGCGCTGTCAATAGCGGTATTGGAGTTATTATAGCACATGTGTCATGACATGTGCAAATGTTTTGGTCGGACGGGTGAAAGATTGTGAGGGGATAGAGATCGGGCGATGTTGGACGGGAGGATGGGGATGCAGCTATCTGCGTCGCCCCGCGAAGGGAGCGACGGTCGATGCTGACCGCCTTGGTAGCCATGTTAAAGATTTCAATCCACGCTCCGGTGCCGCGCGGCATATCGCCCTGCATGAACTGCTCGGTACCCAATATGCCTGCCAAGAAGACCGCTTTGAATTACAGCAAACTGCTGAAAATATCAGTTAAATCCCATAGATTTTACTGACTTGATTTATATAAAACTGGCAAAACCGCCAGAAAACGAAATTCCTATAATTCCGAGGTTGACACTATGGATTGACTGTGTTATTCTATAACCAACAAATCCAGTAGGGAATCGGAAGGGAGCGAGCAAAATGTTCATCGTAGACGCACGAATGTCGGGTCGAATGTGTATGAAGATGCTGTATTATGCTCAGATGCTGCCTGACCGACAGAATACGAAATTACTTTGAACCGGCTTGCCTGACGCTGCGCGTCCTTGCGGATTCATTGCATTTTCTGAAGCGGGGAGCTGCGAGCTTCCCGCTTTTTTGCGCATTTAAGAGGAATAAGGAGGAATTTTCTTGATAGAATTGTCACATATCTCGAAGGAGTTTGTGAGCGGCAAGCGAACCGTTCATGCGGTGCAGGATGTTTCGCTGACGATTGACAAGGGCGAAATTTTCGGTATGATCGGCTTTTCCGGTGCGGGTAAATCGACGCTGGTGCGCTGCATCAATCTGCTCGAGCGGCCGACCTCCGGCAAGGTGATCGTAGATGGTCAGGATATGCTGTCGCTCTCGGCAAAGGAGCTGCGGCAGGCCCGCAAGAAGATCGGCATGATCTTCCAGCACTTCAACCTGATGCCCTCGCGCACCGTAGCCGGCAACGTAGCATATCCGCTGCGCGGCAGCGGCCTTTCCAAGCAGCAGATTGCGGAAAAGGTACAGCGGCTTCTTGATCTGGTCGGCATCGGTGATAAGGCGGAGGCGTACCCCAAGCAGCTGTCCGGCGGTCAGAAACAGCGTGTAGCAATCGCTCGCGCACTGGCCAACGACCCGAATGTGCTGCTCTGCGACGAGGCTACCTCGGCACTCGATCCGCAGACCACCAAGGCGATTCTGCAGTTGCTCAAGCACCTGAATGAAACGCTCGGCATCACGGTCGTTATCATCACCCACGAAATGGCGGTCGTCAAGGAGATCTGCCACCGCGTAGCCGTTATGGAGCACGGCAAGGTGGTCGAGTCCGGTGAGGTGTTCAACATTTTCGCCAACCCGAGAGAGGACATCACCAAGAACTTCATCCACACGACATCCAATCTCCGCAAGATCGAAGAACTCATCGCGGAGGATTCGCCGGTCGTCAAGCTCAATCCGGGCGAGCTTATCGTGCGCCTGAGCTACATTCAGCGCAATGTATCCGAGCCGCTCATCTCGACGGTATCGCGCAAATTCGATATTGTGCTCAACATCATCTTTTCGGATATTGCCATCGTGCAGGATGCACCGATCGGCGGCACGGTAGCCATCATCAGCGGCAGCCGTGATCAAATCACACAGGCAATCGCCTATCTCAGTGAGAAAAACGTAGGAGTGGAGGTCATCAAGGATGCAAGAGTTTCTGAATAACATCATTCCGAATGTGATAGCAAAGCTGCCGGACTTCTACGCGGCCATCGGTGACACGCTGCTCATGGTGGTCTGGTCGGGCGCGATCTCGTTCGTGCTCGGGCTGACGCTGGGCGTGCTCATCACCGTCACCAAGCCGGGCGGCATTCTGGAAAACAAAATCGTCTATCAGATTCTGGACAAGCTGGTCAGCCTGTTCCGTTCCATCCCGTTCATCATCCTGCTGACGTGGGTAATGCCGGTTTCCCGTGCGATTATGGGTACGGCCATCTACGTCCGCGGCGCTATCGTACCGCTGGTATTCGGTGCGGTGCCGTTCTTCACCCGTCAGGTGGAGAGTGCGCTTGCCGAGCTGGACGGCGGTCTGATCGAAGCGGCGCTCTCGATGGGCTCCACACCGCTGGAGATCATCTTCCGCGTATACCTGAAGGAAAGCGTAGCCGCCATCGCGCGCGGCACAACCATCACGGCGATCAGCCTGCTCAACCTGACCGCAATGGCCGGTGTCGTCGGTGCCGGCGGTCTGGGCGACTTCGCCATCCGTTACGGCCATGACCGCAACATGTTGGACGTTACCAACGTCACTGTGCTGGTCCTCGTCATCATTGTTTGTATTATGGAGTTCGTTGGCGGCAAGGTCGTCAAGAAGAACACGCACTAAGGAGTGTCTGACATGAGTATTTCCAATCGCAAAGTTGTTATTGTCGGTGCAGGCCATGTCGGCTCCCATGTCGGCTACGCACTGATTTCGCAGAGTTTGGCAGACGAGATTGTCTACATTGACTCCGATCACGCAAAGGCAGTTGCACAGGCGTTCGACCTGACCGATGCGACCAATTACCTTCCGGTTCGCACCAAGGTCACCGCGGGTGACTACAGCGATGCAAAGGACGCGCAGATTATGATCATTTCGGCAGGTCCGCTGCCGACCGGAAATCAGACCCGCATGGATACGCTGGGTCAGACCATCGCCATCTTGAAAGATGTAACAAAATCCATCAAAGAATCCGGTTTTGACGGCATTATCGTCAATATCTCCAATCCAGCGGACGTTATCACGCATTACATTCAGCACACGCTGAACTGGGCGCCGGAACGCATCTTCTCCACCAGCACTACGCTGGACTCCGCAAGACTGCGCCGCGCGATCGCACAGGAAACCGGCATTGACCAGAAATCCATCACGGCCTACGCGCTCGGCGAGCACGGCGAAAGCCAGATGGTCGCATGGTCGGCTGTCACCATCGCGGGCAAGCCGCTTTCCCAGTGGCGCGAGGAGTATCCGGACACCTTCGGCAAACTTGACCTGGATGCGCTTGCTGACGCAGGCCGTGAAGGCGGCTGGACCATCCTGCGCGGCAAGCAGTGCACCGAGTTCGGCATTGGCGCTTCTGCCGCAGAGGTCGTTCGCGCCATCTTCTACAACGAGAACCGCGTTCTTTCGGTTTCTGTTCTGTTGGACGGCAAATACGGTCAGCACGATGTGTACGCCAGCGTGCCCGCTATCGTGGGTCGCGACGGCATCGCAGAGATCATTGAGCTGCACCTCACCCCGGAGGAGCAGGAGAAGTTCAACGCATCCTGCAAGACCATGAGCGAGAATTATCAGCTGTCGCTCACTCTCTAACATCAGTTAATTAAAAAGTTCACATCATAAATGGAGGTAATCCCAATGAAGCTCAAAAGAATCATCGCACTGTCCCTGTCCGCAGCAACCCTCGCCCTGTCTCTGACCGCCTGCGGCGGCTCGAGCAGCGCAGCTTCCGATAATGCACAGGCATCCGACAGCAATTCCGGCGATGCCGTAACCGTAAAGCTCGGCGTAGTAGGCAGCATCTACGAGGATCTGTGGACCCCGGCCAAGGAAAAGCTGGCTGACGAGGGCATCGACCTTGAGTTCGTACAGTTCTCGGACTACGTTACCCCGAACAACGCACTCGCTAACGGCGAGATCGATCTGAACGCTTTCCAGCACCGTATTTACCTGCAGAGCGAGATCGACAACTACGGCTACGAGATCGAGAATATCGGCAACACCTTTATCATCCCGCTGAACCTGTACTCAGACAAGGTTAAGTCGGTTGATGAGCTTAAGGACGGCGACACCGTAGCCATTCCGGACGATGTAACCAACGGCGGCCGCGCGCTCAAGGTTCTGGAAGCAGCGGGCCTGATCAAGCTGAAGGACAGCGCAGAGTTCAACCCGACCATCGACGACATCGAGACCTACAACACTAAGATCACCATCGAGGAGCTCAAGGCAAACGTAATTCCGTCCACGCTGGCTGACGTTACCGCAGCTGTTGTAAACGGCAACTACGCACTGGATTTCGGCCTTAAGACCGAGGACGCCATCTACAAGGATGACCAGCTGGACATCGAGGAGTACTGGAACCTGATCGCAGCACGTTCCGCTGACCTCGAGGATGCGGACAAGCTGGAGACCTACAAGAAGGTCGTAGCAGCGTTCCAGTCCGATGAGACCGAGAAGGTATTCAACGACCAGTTCGGCGGCTACTTCATCAAGGCAGGCTGGGATCAGGATCTGCTGGCTGACAAGTAACTTACAGCGATTCCCAATGCCGCCGGAAACAACCGGCGGCATTTTCGGCAGGAGGAAACAGCAATGCAGATAGATAAAAAGGCTTTACAGAATATCATCGCTGATGAAGACCGTCTGCTTTTCGCAGAAAATATTCCGGCGGAATACCTGAGCGATGCGCTCGGCCGCCGCACCGGCACGGCAGACGCGCTCGTGTTCGCACGCTCGACCGAGGAGGTCAGCGGCGTGCTCCGGTACGCCAACGAAAACGCCATCCCGGTCACGCCGCGCGGCGCGGGCACCAATCTGGTAGGCTCGACAATTCCGCTGTTCGGTGGTATCATTCTGGATGTATCCCGCATGAACCGCGTGCTCGAGCTGGACCGCGACACGATGACCATCACCGTCGAGCCGGGCATGCTGCTCAAAGATCTGCAGGCGTATGTCGAGGAACGCGGTCTGTTTTACCCGCCCGACCCGGGCGAAAAGGCCTCGAGCATCGGCGGCAACATCAGCACCAACGCGGGCGGTATGCGTGCGGTCAGGTACGGCGTAACACGCGACTATGTGCGCGGGCTGGAGGTCGTCCTTGCGGACGGTACGGTGCTGAAAGTCGGCGGCAAGCAGGTCAAGGATGCGAGCGGACTGTCGCTCAAGCACCTGCTCATCGGCTCGGAGGGCACGCTGGCCGTTATTACCAAGTGCCTGCTGCGCCTGCTGCCCAAGCCGGAGACCACGGTGAGCGTGCTCGTTCCGTTTGCTGACCTCGGCACGGGTATCCGCAGCGTGCTGAAGATTTTGCAGGCAAATGCCAACCCGACCGCAGTCGAGTTCATGGAGCGCAAGGTCGTAGCCCTCGGTGAGAGCTTTTCCGGCGTGCAGTATCCGCGCCCGGATGCCGGTTCATACATCCTGCTGACGTTTGACGGTCACGAGAGCGAGGTCAACGCGAATATTGAGCGCGTGCGCCGCCTTGCGCTCGACAACGGCGCCATCGACTACATCGTGCTGCGCAGCGCTGAGCAGGCGGCGGACATCTGGAAGGTGCGCGGTGCGCTCGTCATGGCGGTCGAGGCCGTGTCCGAGCAGGAGCCGGTGGACATCGTGGTGCCGATCAGCCACACGGCGGACTTTGTACGTTATATCAACGAGCTGGAAGCATCCTCGGACGTGCGTATGATCGCGTTCGGTCATGCGGGTGACGGCAACGTGCATCTGTGCGTGGTGCGTGACGGCCGCGACCAGCAGACCTGGGAGCGTGAACTGCACGAAAACATGGAGCAGGCTTACGCTAAGGCGTATTCTTACGGCGGCGTAGCTTCGGGAGAGCACGGCATCGGCATTGCCAAGCGGCCGTATTTCCTGCGGGGAACTGCGGAGGACAATCTTGCCGTGATGAACACCATCAAGACCGCTCTCGACCCGAAACATACACTGAACGACCAGAAATCTTACATTGTAGGAGGAAAATAACCATGCAGAGCTTATCTGAGCGCACCGCCGGCTTTACCGACTCGGTCATCCGCCGCATGACGCGCGTTTCCATGCAGTATGACGCGGTAAACCTGTCGCAGGGTTTCCCGGACTTTGAGCCGCCGAAGGAGCTGCTCGACCGTCTGGCGCAGGTGGCCTACGAGGATTACCACCAGTATTCCATTACCTGGGGTTCGCAGAACTTCCGTGAGGCGCTGGCCGCCAAGCAGACCTATTTCATGGGCCGCAGGATCGACCCGAACACCGAAATAGTCACGACCTGCGGCAGCACGGAGGCGATGATGGCTGCGATGATGACAGTCACCAATCCGGGCGACAAGGTTATCATTTTCTCCCCGTTTTACGAGAACTACGGTGCGGATACCATCCTGTCCGGCGCAGAGCCGATTTATGTGCCGCTCGTGCCGCCGGATTTCCACTTTGACGCAAATGTTCTTGAGGACGCGTTCCGTCAGCACCCGAAGGCCATCATCCTGTGCAACCCGTCCAACCCGTGCGGCAAGGTGTTCACCCGTGAGGAGCTGGAGATTATCGCGTCTCTCGCGGAGAAGTACGATACCTACGTTATCACCGACGAGGTGTATGAGCACATCGTATTCGCGCCGAACAAGCACACCTATTTCGCCACCCTGCCGGGCATGTGGGAGCGCACGCTGTCGTGCTCGTCGCTCTCCAAAACGTACTCGGTTACCGGCTGGCGACTGGGTTATATCATTGCCCCGCCGGAGATTATCGACCGTGCGAAAAAAGTACATGACTTCCTGACCGTCGGCGCAGCAGCACCCTTGCAGGAGGCTGTTGTTACCGGTCTGAAGTTCGGTCAGGACTACTACGACGATCTGCAGGCCAAGTACACGCACAAAAAGGATCTGTTCCTGAAAGGTCTGGACGATCTTAAAATCGCCCATACCGACCCGCAGGGCGCGTACTATGTTCTGCTCGACATTGCCGAGTTCGGCTACGAGAGCGATCTTGCGTTCTGCGAGGATCTGGCGCATTATGTCGGCGTAGGCGCGGTTCCCGGATCGAGCTTCTTCCGTGAGCCGGTCAACAACCTGATTCGCCTGCATTTTGCCAAGAAGGACGAGACGCTGCTCGATGCACTCAACCGTCTGGAAGGTCTGCGTGATAAGATCAAACCGAAACACCGATAAACAGGAGGAAAAGCCGTCATGGATGTAAAGAAAGCCGCAGCGGAAACGAAGGACTACATCGTATCCATCCGTCGGGAATTTCACCGGCACCCGGAGCTGAGCCTGCAGGAATTCCGCACGGCACAGCGCATTGAGGAGGAACTGGACAAGTTCGGCATTCCGCACACGCGCGTAGGCGAAACCGGCGTGCTCGGCACGCTGAAAGGCGCAAAGGACAACGGAAAAGTGCTGGTTCTGCGTGCGGATATCGACGCGCTGCCCATTGAGGAGACGCATGAGTGCGTCTATCGCTCGGAGAATGCAGGCGTTATGCACGCCTGCGGCCATGATGCGCACGCTGCCTGCCTTCTGGGTGCCGCGAAAATCCTGTCGGAGAACAGAGACGCGTTCAGCGGAAAGGTCCGTCTTGTGTTTCAGCCGGGAGAGGAAATCGGGAAAGGTGCAAAGCCGTTTGTCGCAGCCGGTGTGCTGGATGGTGCCGAGCGCGTGTTCGGTCTGCATACCGCGTATGATTTGGAGGCAGGCACGGTAGGACTCAAACCGGGCATCAACAACGCCGCAGTCGATCATTTCCGCATTCGCGTGCACGGTAAGTCCACGCATGTTTCCACGCCGCATCTGGGCGTAGATGCGCTGTACATCGCCAGCCAGATTGTCGTGGCAGTGCAGGGACTGGTTACGCGCCGCACTTCACCGACCGAGCCGGTCATCATCGGTATTGGCAAGCTGAACGCAGGCACGACCTACAACGCCGTGGCAGCATTTGCTGAAATGGAGGGCACAACGCGCACCATTTCGCAGGAGAGCCGCGACCGCGTCCGTGCACAGGTCAGTGAGACCGCGCAGAGCATTGCGGCGCTGTACGGCGGCACGGCGGAAATCGAGTGGACGGACTTTGCCGCTGCGCTCGTCAATGACCCGCAGGTGTGCGAGGAAGCTGCTCGGGTCGTGGACGAGCTGCTCGGAGAAGGACACGTTGTCACAGACCGTGAGCTGTCGCTCAGCGGCGATAATTTTGCCGAGTTTGAGCTGTATAAGCCGGGCGCGTATGCGTATCTCGGCACCGGCAATCCGGATTTGCCGCACACGATGATCACCAACCATAACGGCGGCTTCGATGTGGACGAGAATGCACTTGTGACCGGTGCCGGTCTGTATGTCGGCTACACAGTCGCGCGGCTTAGATAAAGAAAGCGAAACGCTCAGCTATCGTTTGGTAGCTGAGCGTTTTGCTTTTGAAATTACAGTTTTGAACTTACATCCCGCACTCAAGTCCGTTATACCGTGTCACCACAAACGGATAGCTGAGTGTTTCAGGCTGGATGCCAAGCTGCCGCAGACCGGCACACAAATCCTCGACAACCTGCATATCGTGGTCGCGCTGCGCAACGGACAGTTTCATTTTATCTCCATACGACGAAATCAGCAGCGCAAACGGCTGCACGGCGCACGGCAGGATTGCGCCGTAATCGAGTACATACGGACGGCAGCTTTCCGGCAGGGCGAACCGGCCGACATTGGTAATGAGAAAGCTGTCCTCGAGCACAAAATCAGTCGTGACCTTCTGTGCCGCCTGCATTTTCTCCGCGAGCGGCATGTCTGCCTCATGCAGCAATTCACAGCGGTCTGCGGCGGCTTTTGCACGATAGAGCAGCTGTTCGCGCTGCATCTGATCCTTCAAAAACGCCTTCGTGCGCCGGAACACCTCGTCATTCGGCAGATCGCGGTACTCCGGGAAATACGGCAGATCGATAAAGCAAATAAAATACCGCGTGGTAAGCGTCGGCAGCAGCGGACGCAGATCGACCGGAATCTCCGCGATAACCGGCTTGTCCGTTCCGCCGAACTTATCATCAAACGCTTTCATCATCAGCGGAGCCAGTACAGACAGCGGACTGACGCCGATGGACTTTGCGTAATCGTGCAGCTGAGAAAACGGGAACGTCACCTCGGTGACGACCTCGGAGCCGTCAGCGCCCCACTGTACCTCGGGGGCATGAACAGCCTCCGGCTTTTTCCAGATGCCATCCGGCGAAAATTCACGGTCTGCCAGCTGCTCGTAGCCGTTTGCGCTCTCTTCGGGAGACCAGCGGGTATCCATGCCGCGCACAGAGCCGTCATTCTCAACCGGGAAACCGCAGTTTTTCAGGTACTGGAACAGTACACAGCGGATAAACTCCTCGAATCCGCGTCCATCCGAGATAGAGTGCTGATACTCCATATAGATGGTCTTGTCGTGGTAGCCGACGAGAAATAAGTATCCGTTCGTATCCTTGGAGCCGATGGTGTAGCGGGTGGATACGCCGTCGAACGGCAGCACTACGGCAGGCTGCACGTTTCGGCGGTAGCGGAACGCGGTCTCGGTCGGCTCGGCGGTCAGCATCATGTGCGGAAAGCGCAGCAGTGCCTGCTCGACGGCTTCGCGCAGCTTATCCGGGCGCACTTTATCGCGCATGCGGATGGTGTGGCGCGGCACACAGGCAACGGTTTCATGGGTGTTGTACAGGAAGATTTTTGCATAGCTGTCCGTGCGGAGCAGCGGGTCATTCATGGTCATTATAGCATTCTCCTCAAAGCATAATCCGGCGCATCTTATATGGTAATTTCAGTATATCACCCTGCAACGACGTTGTAAATCAAAATGAGTCGAATTTGCACAGTATTATGCAAATATAGAACATGATGTACGATATAATGAGCCGCGAGCCTGAAAATACTTGCGATTCGGTTGGCAGAGTATATCACGCCGGAGAAGCTGATATATGAGCATGGAATTTCTGCCGCGGCTGTTCGATTCGTTCTCGCGTGAGCGTATTCCGTGTGAGAAGCAAAAAAACAAGCGACACCATATTTCGATTGGTGTCGCTTGTGTGCGTTTTCAGGCGCTGTCGGTATTGTCTGCCCTTGCAGGGCGGTTGTTCATACCATATCCGCTGGGTGGTATGGATCGGATGGGATTACTGGCCGGTGTAGCGGCTGAGGATAACCGCTACCTGAGCACGGGTTGCGGTGCCGTTCGGCACGAGCGTAGTCGGAGTAACGCCGGTTACCAGACCGTTGCCGTTCGCCCAGCTCATTGCTTCAGCAGCCCACGACTCGACAGAAGCCGCGTCTGCGTAGCCATCGAGTGCTGCGCTGCCCTGCGGCGTATGACCGCGATAGGTATCGTAGCGGTACAGGATGGCCGCCAGCTGCTGACGGGTGATCAGCGTATCCGGCTGGAATCTGCCGTCGGTGAAGCCGTTGACAATGCCGTTTTCGGAGGCCCATGCGATGGCTTCTGCGTACCACTTGCCGTCCGCCACGTCGGTGAACTGTGCGGTGGAAACGGCCTTGCTGCCGCTTATGCGGTAGAGCACCTGAACCAGCATTGCGCGGGTCATGCCGTCATCCGGACCGAACCTGGTTGCGGTCAGGCCCTTGAACCCGCCGTTCTCGAGTGCAGTGTTGACCTCGTTGTAGAACCACTTGCGCAGGTTGACATCGGAGAAGTCGCTGCTGTACTCGTGGGTGATAACGAAGGTGGAGAAGTGGGTGGTCTTAAAGGTAGCCTTTCCGGTCGCTGCATCATAAATGACAGGCAGCTTCTCGAACGAGCCGTCCTCAGCAAGATAGTATGCAACCAGATGCGCGGCATTCTCGCCGCTCTTGAGGCTGTATGCTACAGAAATCGAAGCCGTGCCGTTCAGCGCATGAATGCGGGTTGTAGTGCCGTTTTTCGGCTGCACCTGCGCAGAAATGTTCAGGATGGTGCCGTTCTTCGGCAGGTATTTGCGCTGTGCGTCCGTCAGGGAGGACTTGTCAGCGGAAGCGATCGAAATACTTGCCATACCGTCGGCCTGTGCGGCGCTGCCGAGTGCGGTCAGCGTTTCACGGTCGAGTGCAACCGTGCCGCTCGGCAGGGTAAGGGCTGCGCCGTTCTTTGCACCGGCGAGAGCAGCTACCACATCGCCGGTGAGCGATACCGTGCGTACGGTGGAATCTGCGGACAGGTCAAGCGTCAGCGAATCCTTGCCGGAAACCGCAGTCAGCTTGGAGCTGTCGGCGGAAACCTCTGCGGTGCCGTTCTTTACCTCAACCGTTGCGGGAACCTTGGTGCCGTCCGGTGCGGTAATGGAGGACGAGCCGCTGTCGGTCGGAGCCGGTGCAACAGCGCCGCCGCCTGCTCCACCGCCGCCGCCTGCGCCGCCGCCGCTGCTCGGCTTGACGGCAAAGGCTGCGGTAACTGCAACGTCATTCGCCGGCATGGTGAAGGTGTAGGTCAGGATGGACGCGGAAACCGTCTTGTCGAGCGCGGTCTCCGGTGTCAGCGTCAGGGTTTTCAGCTGATAGCCGCTTGCGGGTGCAGCGGTGAGCGTCACCTTGTCGCCAGCCTTGGCGCGTGCCGCAGAAGCGGAAACGCTGCCGTTTTCGGCCTTGCCGGCCGTAATTGCGTAAGTTTTGTGGAACAGATTGTCGGTGTTGATCGCCAGAGCTTCCGTTACGTTGCGGATAACCGCTTCGAAGCTGCCGTCCTTCTCGGTTACGGAAACAACGGCATGCGGAGCCGCCTTCTGGAGTTCGGACTTGATTTCCTCGGCGGTGCCGACACAGTTTGCGCTCGGTGTGAGCGTCAGCTTGACCGTGCCGTTCTTGCGAACCTGAGCGGATGCGCTGTTGACTGCACCGGTGTCGTTCGGCTGAATCGGCGTGGTGTAGGTGAATTTGCCGGTGCCGTTTGTGCCGGAAATCTTGGCATCGTACTGTACAAGGTCGGTGAAGTGAACGCGGATGGTCTGGTTGTCATCGAGTGTGTGAATATAAATTGGATCGACAAGATTTACACCATCAACCTGTACAGCAGCATCGTTTTCCTTAGTGGAGATAGAACCTTGGGTAACCGTCCACTTTTCAACCATTTTACCGGTGTTGGGGTTTGTGGTGAAGGTGATTTCACTGCCGTTCGGCTGCTTGGACTGAGAGACAACCGCGGTGTCGCCAATCTTGGCGGTCAGACTGCCGTTCTCATTAGCAGTGCCGAAAGTAAGCTGATAGCTTGCCGTAACCTTAAAGTATACGGTCGCAGTAATATTCTTGTCCGCACGGATTTTGCCTTCCGGATTGGTTTTGGAGTTTCCGGCAGTCTTTTTGCCGTTTACTTCCCACTGTTCAACTTGATAGCCAGTCTTCGGCGCTGCATGGAAGGTGATTTCCTCATCCTTATAGATGGTTACGCCATCAGTCGGCATAGCCTTGGTCTCAACTTCCTCACCGTAGATATCATACAGCGTGTATTTTACGGTGCCGTTACCGGCTGCAGCGGTGGCCTTGGCGGTGTAGGAAGCGCTCTGGGCAAATTCAGCGTGGATGGACAGATTGCCGGCCAGTTCGCTGATGGTGTAAGTGCCGTTGGTCTTTGCCGCAGCTTCATCCTGAGCAGTATCGTTTACAACCCAGTTCTTGAAATGCCAGCCGCGGTCTGCGCGTGCCTGCAGCTCAACCTTGCTGCCGCCGGGAATCTTGGACAAATCGTCCACAGCTTCGCCGTCTACGGTTGCAATGATCGTGCCATGCTCCATTTTCTGTGTGGTAATCGCAAATGCGGCACGGTCGGTCTTGAGCGAAACCTTGGTGTTCTCGGTGATGGGGAAGGTATAGCTGCCGTCAGCGTTGAGCTTTCCTGCTTCAACAGCCTTGCCGTTCACCTGATAGGTCTCGTCCTTGGCGGCAGCATAGCCTGCCTTGGGCGCTACCGTGATCTTTGTATCACCGGTGACGCTTTCGCCGCTCTTGAGAGACTTGGTGAGCGTCTTGGAGGTATCGTTCGGATCAACCGTCTGATAGCTTGCGGTCAGTTCGCCTTCCAGCGTCAGTGTGTAGCTGTCGCGCTCAAATACGGCAGCCAGATCAATATCCTGCACGCCAACCTCAACAGAGAGCGTGTTGGAGCCGTTATCGTGCGGGGTGCCGGACGGATAGCTGTTTGCACCGCGTTTCGCGAGAATCCACTGTTTGAAGTGCCAGCCGGTATTCGGCGTTGCGGTGAAGTTGAACTTTGCACCGCTGGCAATGTAAACCGGGAAGTTCTTGAGGCTTCCGGAGCCATTTTCATCCGTGCATTTGAGTGTACCGCCCTGCTTATTCTGAACGGAAGCATTCAGTTTGGTATCGGTGGTCTTGAAGTAAACCAAAACAGATGCCGGTTTTGCAAGGGTCTTGATGGTAACCGAGCTCTTCTCCTTGCTGTCCTCGATTTCCTTGCCGTCATAGGTCCAGTAATCGACTGCATAACCTGCATCCGGCACAGCGGTCAGGGTAACATCGGTATCTGCGGTAAAGCTGGAGATTGCACTGCCGTCATCCGCCTTGCCGGCATTCAGACCTGCGGTAATGATCGACGCAGAACCGACAGAGTGCTTGTTTGCGCCTTCGCCGAAGTCCTCAGCCTTGAGGGTAAGGATGTAAGTCGTGCCGTTTACCGTGTAAACACCGGGGATAAAGGTAAATTCGTAGTTGTTGTACAGCGTTTCGTTGGTAGCAGTAGTCTTGCACGGGGAAACCGTGTAGTTGCTGGGCGCAATGTTCGGCGCGAGCGTTACCTCGTTGCCTGCGGTGTTGACTGCGGTATAGCCAAGGTGCAGAGCAGCAATCTCATCAGCAGTCATGTTTTTCGTGTCTGCCGAGAGAGAAAGCTGGGTGCTCGGGTTGACCAGAGTCTGATCAACGCCGTTCTTCGGGGTGACAACGCGCAGCGTAACGGCACGCTGAACAACGGTAAACTCGGTTTCCGCAACCGGCTTGGTTTCGCCGGTTACATAAGCATACAGCGTGTAAGTGCCGACATTCAGCTTATTGTTCTTTGTCAGCGGCTGCGAATCCTCGGAACCGGCAGCCACATACTTGAAGGTTGCGCTGATCTTTTCCAGATTATTCGAACTCTGGGTCATGCGGGAGAGCGACGGCGTTACCGTATCGCCGTAGGTAAAGCGGGTGACGCTGTTGTTATCCTTGCCGTTGGTGAGCGTTAGCTGATAGCCGGTCGCGTTCTCGCCAACGAGAACCATCTGACCTTCCGCGTTGCTCATATCCTTGAATACATAGCTGCCCGGATAATACGGGGTAACCGTGTAGGCGCCGTCTGCGGGTACGATAACATCCTTTGTAACCTTGCCGGTTTTGTCAATCTCAGCCGCAACCGTGGTAGAGAAGTCCGTGCCGCGAATCAGGAAGCTGAGCGTGCCGGTCGGGATGGTGGAGGTAGCAGACGCGGAACTCATTTTAGCGCTGATGTGCAGCGTGCGGTCAAACTGAGCAGTGTTGTTTTTTTGTACCTTCTCCGCCGTAACCGTCAGCTCACACTTAGGCGTGCGCTTGCTGTACTGTGTGGTAATTTCGGGCGAGTAGGCGGAAATGCTGAACTCCTTCTGGGCGGTGTTGTCGAAGTAGAGCACATTCAATCGGCAGCGGTAAGTGCCCTTGTCGGCAGAACCGGCGTTTTCGATACTCAGCGTATCGGAAACGCTGCCGGCAATCTCGGTCCAGGAACCATTGTTCAGCTTCTGCCACTGATAGCTTACGCTGTTGTACTTGCCGCCATCCGGATTTTTATTGTTTTCGTTATACTTAACCGTTGCGGTTGCCAGAGAATCCGGATAGATCGGCAGTTCGGTTTTGCCGGTTGCTCCATCAATCGTTACCGAAATATCGGGATAGCCTGCTGTGGTCTTGGTGCGGCAGGTCAGCGGTTCGCTGTAAATGCTGTTGCGCTGCTGCTCAGCCTTGTTGTTGTTGCGGGTCTGAATCTGATACTCATACTCGGTATAGGGAGACAGGTTCTTATCCGTGTAGCTGAAGGTGTAGGTGCCGTCATCGTGACGCTCACCATCGGTGAACGGCACAAATGCGAGTTCCTTGCGTCCGGAGCCGTCCGGGAAGTTGTAGTAGCGGTACAGCTGGAAACCGGAAACGATCTTGTCGTAGGTCCAGGTCAGGGTGACGGAATCATCGGTGGTTTTCGCAACATCCTGCTCAAAATCCTCCGGCAGCGGAGACGGAGCCTGCGGCTCGGTTACCGCGTAGGTAACAACCGGGAACGCCTGATTGCCGCTGCGGTAGTTGTAGCAGAAGATACGCCAGTTCATGCCGTAGCCGTACGGTTTGGCTTCAATCGGCATGTTCTGCAGCGAACCGGAGAACGAGCCGCCTGCGGTGTTGACCGATACCTTGCCGGCAGAGCTTTCCGAACCTGCCACTACGCCTGCGGTTACGCCGCCTGCGCCTGCACCGGCCTTGGTTTCGATAGAGGTGGTGTTGGTGTAGTTTTTGCTGTCCGAGGTGGAGAAGCTGATCTCCTGCGTGATGCCGGAGCCGCCGCCTGCCACGGTGAAGTCAACCTTGGCCGGATCACCGGTATAAGCCTTAGCGTTTGCGTATGCGTCAGTCGTACTCGGATAGCTGGACGGATCACCGATCGTATGCGTCAGCACGCTGCCCGAAATGGATGGCAGAACGCTGTAATCCTCGGCGATATTTTCGTAGTCGGACAGGTCGATCAGACCGATCGAGGCTTCGTGCGGGATGGAAACGGTGGAGGTTACTTCAGTGTATTTGCCTGTTCCGTCCGGGATGTAGGAGGTATACTCGTAAATCTCCATCGGGATGGAATAGAACGCCACTCTGTCCTCGCCGGAGGTTGTCTCGTAGGTGATGGACTGCTCGAGCGAGGAGGTGTGCTCGGTCTCGTAGGTGAAACCGGAGGTAAAGGCGGCTTCCGCCTCAACGCTGCCGATCTTAACGCCGAATACCGAGAATTCCTGCTCAAAGGAGACGTATGCGCCGACCGAGATGGTAGAGGAGGAGCTGGTGCCGTTCTCGGTGCCCTTCATGCTCGAGTAGGTGGTGGAGGACTCGGCATAGTTGCCGGACAGGTCATCGCGGTCGAGCAGATCGGAGAAGTACGGAGGCGAAGCCAGTACCGCCAGAACCTGCGGGTCGGAGTAGGTGTAATAGTGCTTGCCGGTGTAGGTCATGTAGCTGGTATCGTCGTCCGTGTTGGCGAGACAGAGCGTGTATGAGCTGTTGACATCGGTTTTTACCGGCTGAGAGCCGTCAAACAGGTTGACGGTTGAAAGTCTGGTTGTACCCGGCGTGCGGGTGGTGTAAGGTGTTGTTTGCGATGTAGTAGCATCTACATAGCCGACAAAAGCGTTGTAATAGGACTTTTTACGGAACAACTTGTGCCACCAGCTCTTGTAGTAGGCACGGCGCTCATACTTAGGTACTTTACCGGTGACGTTGTAGGAGTCAGACTGCTTGTTTTCATCCTTGGACATGGTCTGCGTCAGGGTGAACAGCGTACCCGAACCTGCGGTGTTGTTGTCTTTATCCACTGCGGTGGTCACAGAGCCTGCGGATGCATCGTACTCAACGTAGTCCTCGTTCGTCGGCATAGCGTCCGTGTTGTCAAGCGCCTGCTTGATATTCAGACCATTCTCATCGCAGGAGATAACAAGGCTGTCAAAGTACAGCAGATCGCTGGTTTTGCCGCCATCGTTTGTTTCGCCTGCGGTCGGACGGGAGATAATCGCCGTATTGGCCGGGCACAGCGGCAGAGAATGGAAGGTATCGTTGTGCTTTGCCATTGCACCGTAGATGTACTCGCCTTTATCGTTCTTGGAGAACAGATCGAAATTCTGCGAAACAGACGGCTTGAAGGTGACGCCGTTCCATGCGTACAAACCTACATAGCGTGTATTCTGCTTATTTGCCTTGAGGTCAGCATCCGACTGAGCCGCCAGAATCAGCGTTTTGCCGCCGCCGGTCATATCGCCGAAGGCGAAGGATGCGCGGACCAGATTACTGCCCTCGTAGGTCAGCGGGAATTCCTGCGAGCTCTGCAGCATGTGCGCGCTCGTGGAGCCGAACATAACAACGGCACGCGAGCCTGCGTTCTGCTGCGGACCGTAGTAGTAACCCCAGGTGCAGGCGAGATCGTCTACGCCGTCCTGGTTGACGTCACCGCTGACGAGAGAGATCATGTTGGAAACGACACTGCCCTCACGGAAGAAGTACGTCCACGCCTGTCTCCAGTTAGAGGGATTGGAGTAATCTTCAGTCTGCAGGTCGTAAATCTCAATGCGGGAATTGCCGACCTCCGGCACATAGACCGCAACCTCGTCCTTACCGTCGTTGTCCCAGTCGCCGGTAGCTACCTGCAGGTAGTTTTTCAGCTGATACGGGTTTTCTGCGAAGTTTTCGACCTTTTTGGCGGTCGTGCTGCCTTCGTCGCTGGTGTCGGTCAGATTCGGGTTGCCGATTTCCTTGCTGGTGTCCAGCAGCGTGATCGGATTGCCGTACTTGCCGGTTGTCGCATCGCCGAATCGCAGGTACAGACCGCCTTTCGCGCTCAGGTCACCGGCGTAAACCATGACCGTCTGCGAGGACTTGGCGTCACTGCTCGAGGTGAAATGGCCTGCGGCCACGTCTGCCATGGCGTAATCGGTACCATCCTGCAAATCGGTAGTAGCATTGGTCATGCCGGTCAGATAGCCCTTGGTGGCATAGCCGTCATTGCCCTTGCTGCCTGTCGGGAACTGTGCGTATGTGCCGGTAGAGGTGGTAGTACCCTTGGAGATTTCCTTGGAATTGGTTTTAGCCGTCAAAAACTGCTGAGCCTTGGTAGATGTGTTATCATCATTGCCGTACAGCGTGCTTTGAAGGGCATTATCCTTCTGGTTGAAATGGGAAACGCTTGTATCGCATTTCTCTGCGCTTTCACGCTTGTCCAGGTCGATTTTATCCGACGGCAGAACATCACTCGTCAGACCAACGGTATACAGCTCGTACATCGGTGTAACCTTGATGGTATTGCGCCCGTATGGGTTGCTGGGGTCGTTGGCATTAAAGCCGTTGGGCGCTTTGCTCGAATCAATACCGAGCGCCGCAAGCGCGTCCGAACTGCCGGTATCCGCCGCCGCTGCGCGGATATCAAGCGGGCCGCCTATGCCGGCGATAAGAGCCAGTGCCAGAGCAAGACTTATGCCGCGTTTGAATTTCATGGTATATTCCTCCTTTTCCTATTCTGCGGTGCGGTGGAACGAGCCGCGCCTGCAGAAAAGAGACTGAAAATTGCCTGCGCTTATCATAGCAGCTTTGCAGCCTGCTGTGCGGTCGGGCACACGAAATGTCCGATTTTCGACACGAAATACACCGATAGGAAAAACAGAGTGAACTACGCGTAAATTCTGCAAAAAATGACACACAATCCACAGGAATTATCAACAGGCTGTGGATAAAATGCGGCAAAAAAACACCCCGGTTTTGTCATGTGACAAAACCGGGGGAAAAGATGACGAATGCTTTCGGGCAGGGGGTTAAAGCAGCTCGCGCAGCTTGTCCGCAATGAGCCTGCCGAGCACGGCGTGCTCCTCTGCGGTCAGATGAATCTGGTCCGAGCACTTTGCCGCCGTGACAGCCGAGCCGTCCGCGAAGGCGCAGCCGTACTTTTCTGCCAGCGTGCGGAACCGTGCGGGCAGAGCACGGATGAGTTCGGCACTGCTTTCGTCAAACATGCCGTAGTAGACGCTGTCTGCAAGGTTTTCGCCCATTTTCGGCGGTGCAACCAGAAGGATCTGCGGTTTCTGCATGGTATTTGACCATAAAAGCGGACTTTGCATCAGCTTGATCGTGCGGTCCATGGCATCGCTGATGGTGAACGGCGAGTGGCCGTACATTGCCTTGCTGTCGTTTGTGCCGAGCATAATAACGATCACGTCGAGCGGATCGTGCGTTGCCAGCAGGGCAGGCAGCATTGCCATGCCGTTTCGGCCGTAATCAATCGGGTCGGTGCTGCAGATGGTGCGTCCGCACAGACCTTCCTCGATAAAGTGCACGTCCGGGAACTGAGCCGCAACCACACCGGTGTAACGCTTGTCCGCGTCCAGGCGGTGCATGGGATCGTCGCCCTGATACCCCCAAGTGTTGGAATCGCCGTAAAACAGTACATTTTTCATTTTTACGCTCTCCTTTGTCTCTATCATAGCATGAAATTGCGGGAATAGATAGGGAAACCGCATTGTATTTCCGCACAGACATGCTACAATAAATACAGATTATTTCCCGGAGGTTTTTCCTATGACCCTGCAGCAGCTGACCTATCTTGTCACTGTGGCCGAATGCGGCAACATCACGGACGCCGCCGAGCGGCTGTTTCTCTCGCAGCCGAGTTTGAGCGCCGCGATTCACAATTTAGAGAAGGAGATGGGCGTTACCGCCTTTGTGCGCTCAAACAAGGGCGTAACCGTTACGCAGGAGGGCGAGGAGCTGCTTTCGTTTGCGCGCATGCTGCTCGAGCAGGCAGACATCATGCAGGAGCACTTCGGCGTGGGCAAAAAGCGCGTGCCCAAGTTCTGCGTGTCATGTCAGCACTATTCGTTCGCGGTGAACGCATTCGTCGAGGTTGTCAAGGAGTACGACGCGGACCAGTACGGTTTTATCCTGCGGGAAACACAGACCGGTGAGATCATTGATGATGTGGCGTCGGGCAAAAGCGAGCTGGGTCTGCTGTATTTGTCCGAGAGCAACGAAACCGTGCTCTCCAAGCTGCTGCGCAAAAGTGAGCTCGTGTTCGAGGAACTGTTCACTGCCGCACCGCATGTGTTCATCAATAAGGACCATCCGCTCGCAGACCGGAAGTGCATCACGCTCGATGAACTGAAGCCCTATCCGTATCTGATTTTTGAGCAGGGAGACCGCAATTCCTTTTATTTTTCCGAGGAACTGCTCAGCATGCTCGACATGCCGAAAACCATTCAGGTCCGCGACCGCGCAACACTGTTCAGTCTGGTAATCGGACTGAACGGCTTTACGGTCAGCTCGGGCATTATCGACCGTAAGCTGAACAGTCCGAGCATTATCGCGCGGCCGCTCGAGATGGAAGGCAGCATGCGTATCGGTCTCATCCGCAAGAAAAGCGTGGTATTCAGCCGCTATGCGGACTCCTATGTGAAGGCACTGAAAAAGCATCTGTCGATAGATTAAGGCAACACCGCGATTCGGGTGTGTCGGTGGAGCACCGGAACGATTCGTGGTCGTTCGACATCGCAAAAGCCGCTAAACGGTATACGTTTAGCGGCAGTTTTTTTATCGGTTTCTTCGCCACGTTTCCGGCGCAAACAGCAGAAGCATGGGGAACAGCTCCAGACGACCGGCGAGCATATCGAAAGTCAGCACGATTTTACTCAGCGGGTGCAGTGCACCGAAGTTGGCTGCAGGACCGACCTGATTGAGTCCCGGACCGACGTTATTGATGCAGGTAACGACCGAGGTGAAGCTGGTTACCATATCCTCACAGTGCAGGCTGACAATGAGGATGGAAGTGGCAATGACGAGCAGATATGCCACAAGAAAGGCGTTGACCGAGCGCATGACCTCATGCTGGACGCGCTGTCCGTCCATTTTATGCACGCGCACCAGACGCGGATGAATCAGCGACATCATTTCCTTCTTTACGCCCTTGAACAGCAGCAGGATGCGCGAGCATTTCATGCCGCCGCCGGTCGAACCGGCACACGCGCCGATGAACATCAGCAGCACAAGCAGCAGCTTGCTGAATGCAGGCCACTGGTTAAAGTCCACGGTTGAAAAACCGGTGGTCGTGATGATAGACGCAACCTGAAACAGGGAATGGTGGAAGCTCTCGCGCAGCGAACCGAAGCAGCCGCGCACGTTGAAGGCGATCAGCGTGGTAAATACGGCAATCACGCCGAGGTACACGCGAATCTCCTCGATTTTGAACAATTGCTTGAATTTACGGGTCAAAAGCAGAAAATACGCGTTGAAATTGATGCCGAAAAGGATCATAAAGACCGAGATAACATTCTGCAGGTAGGCGCTGTCGTAATGCGCGATGGAATTATTCCAGTTGCCGAAGCCACCGGTGCCTGCCGTGCCGAGCGAAACGCAGATGGCGTCGAACATCGGCATGCCGCCGAACAGCAGCAGAATGATCTGCAGAACGGTCAGTCCAAAGTAAATCGCGTACAGGATAAGCGCGGTATCGCGCATGTGCGGCGATATTTTGGAGACCGAGGGTCCCGGGCTTTCCGCGCGCATCAGATAAATGGTCTGACCGCCTGCCAGCGGCAGGACGATCAGCATGAACACCAGAATGCCCATGCCGCCGACCCAGTGCATCAGGCAGCGCCATAGCATAGAGGCATGCGAAAGCGCCTCCACATCGCCGAGAATGGTAGCGCCGGTGGTGGTGAAGCCGGATGCGGCCTCGAAAATCGCATCTACTGCGAACGGAATCTCGCGGCTGAGCACGAACGGCAGGGCACCGGTCACGGCCAGCACCAGCCAGCACAGCGCGACTGCCACAAAGCCTTCGCGTGCGTAGAACTTGGTGTTTTTCGGCTTGTATTCACACAGAATACCTGCGCCGACCATACAAATCAGTGCGGTGGCGATATAGGCAGGCAGCTCGGGTTCACGGTAAATGACCGCGGTAAACGCGGGCAGCAGCAGGAACAGGGACTCAATGCCCATCAGCCAGCCGATCAGATAGCGGACGATTGCGAAATTCATTTTTCGCGCCCTCCGGCTGTCGGCAGGAAGATATCCTGAAGGTCGTTCATGCCCTCAAAGGTGGAAACGACGATAACCGTATCGCCTTCATGCAGCACATCGTGGCCGCGCGGAATGATACGCTTGCCTCTGCGGTTGATGCAGCACAGCAGAACATCCGGACGAATCGGCATATACTGCAGGGGAACACCGGTGAGATGGTGCGCCGCAACACGGAACTCAAGCGCTTCTGCGCCGTCCAGCTGATGCAGGGTCTCCACGTTGGAGCCCATCGAGTTCTGCATCGCGCGGGTGTACTGGCTGATCAGCTCGGCGGTGGTCTGCTTGGGGCGAATCACCTTGCCGATCGGCATGCTGGCAATGACTTCCTCGAAGTTCACACGGTTGACCTTGGTGAACAGCTTCGCACGGGAATGACGGCCGGCGTGCAGCGCAAGCAGGATGTTCTCCTCGTCCATGCCGGTGAGAGCCGCGAAGGCCTCACAGGTTGCCAGCCCCTCCTCATCGAGCAGGTTACGGTCGGTGCCGTCGCCGTAGATGATGGTCGCGTGCGGGAGCATTTCGGACAGTGCTTCGCAGCGTTCGAGTTTGTTTTCGATAATCTTGACTGCAATGCCGGAATTCAGCAGGATTTTCGCAAGAAAGTACGAGATTTTGCCGCCGCCGACCAGCATCGCAGAGGAAATGCGCTTGACCGGCAAACCGACCTTCTCGAAAAATTCGCTCTGCTCGTGCGGCGGAATGATAACCGTGATGTTGTCGTTTTCGCGCAGGATGAAGTCGCCCTTGGGAATATAGGTCTGGCCGTCGCGGCGGACCATACACAGCAGCACGTCCGTGCGGAGCAGCGGATTGACCTCGCAGACCGCCATACCGTCCAGGCGGGACTCGTGCGGGATTTTGAGGTCGAGCAGCTCGATGCGTCCGCGGGCAAACGTGCTGACGCGGATGGCCGACGGGAAGCGGATCAGACGCGAAACAACACGCGCGGTGGACAGCTCGGGGTTGATGACCATCGAAATACCCAGCTCATCGCGGATAAAGCCGAGGTCGGATACATATTCCGGATCGCGCACACGCGCAATGGCGTGGCAGCCGGATGCCTTGCGGGCGATCAGACAGGAAAGCAGATTGATTTCGTCATGGGTGGTAACGGCGATTAGCAGGTCGGTATCCTGCACGCCGGCTTCACGCAGAACGTGATAGCTGGTGCCGCTGCCCTTCACTGTAGCAAGGTCGTATGTGTTGGACAGTTCATCCAGACGGCGTTCGGACAGGTCAATCAGTGTCAGGTCGTGTCCGGCCGCGCTGAGCTGTCCTGCCAGCTCCGAGCCGACTTTGCCGCAGCCTACAATAATGATGCGCATAGCGCACCTCCGATCTATTTCTCTATAGCTGTGCTCTGTTGACACAGTCTTGATACGCATATAGCGATTATAGCTGTTTGACCGAGAAAAAGCAATATCCAGACAGGAATTTTGCAGGAGTTTAGCGGAAAACCGACAAATAGGGAGAAATGGTCGGTGTATAGCTGATAATAGTATGCCCGAAAAAAAGGAAAAACCACCCGAACGGGTGGTTTTCACTGCGGATTAAAGTTCCGCGACAGGTCACTTAAACTGTGTATAAGTGGTATCGCTTGCGTAGCCGTCGCTGTCGGTCTGGTGCATGGAGACCAGATTGCCGTTATCATCAAAGGTACGGGTATCGGTCGAGAGGGTGCCGCCTTCGATGGTCGAGCGGGTGGTCTGCGTTTTGCCGTCCATCGAGTACACGGTGAGCACCTCGAACACGATGCCGCTCTCGTCTACGGTGACCGATTGGATGAGCCGCCCCTGACTGTCGTAGCGGTTGTCGGTGGAGGAGGTGATATTGTCCTCGCCCTCGTAGGTGCGGGAGGACAGCACGTCGCCGTTGGTGTTCATGCCCATGCGGACGACCATCAGCTCGTTGCCGTCTGCGTCGTAAACCGTGTTGACGGCAGAGGACTGACCGTTATCAACCTCGGTGTAAACCGTCTCAGAGGAGGCCGAAAGTTCGCCGCCCTCGTAGTTTTCCGTGCGCAGAACGCGGTTTTTGTCGTCATAGCTGCGGCGATACTCCGAGGTGGAGTTGTTGGTCTTGTCGGTGGTGATAGCATCCGTGCAGTTGCCGTTTTCGTCGTAGGTGTAGTCCGTGTAGGTGAAATTAAGCGGCTCCTCCTGACCTTCCACGGTCTGCATGGTGTAGGAGCGGAAGGTGTTGCCGTCTTTGTCATGGCAGTTGACCGTGTAGCTGCGGTTGCCTTCCTCCGTGCGCAGCTCCAGTTCGTAGGAGGCAGCACGCGGCAGAACGGAAGCCAGCTGTGTCGGCACCTGCTCCATCACGGCAATGCGGCATGCAGGCGTGCGGTCATACGCGATGGTGGCACCGAGCACGATGACCGTGCTTACAATACAGGAAATAATGCGTTTGATCATATTTTTGTTCCCCTAAAATAATTAAGGCAATACCGCATAATTGAACAAGAGTGATTTGCGAGTAAATTTTGCGT
>ENA-UONZ01000747-UONZ01000747.1-human-gut-metagenome-genome-assembly--contig:-C93old-NODE-747-length-46610-cov-9.995339_pt1 | contig 46610 bp, 45 predicted proteins | sample MGYA00242468_ERZ724015 | MGnify/ENA metagenome assembly ERZ724015
CTATTTCTTATCAGAAAGATTCACTTTCCAAAGACACAAGATTTTTTACAGCCTCGCTTGGAGCGGCACGACGATTCCTACCACGACATGGCGAGGCTGTCAAAGACATTAAACTGGGATTTAGCGTTCCATTCTCAATTCGGCTTATATCTGCCTGCGTAATTCCTGTTCTGGCTGATAAATCTTTTTGTGTCATATTCTGCTGCACTCTTGCATCGATCATTGCCTGAATAATATCATATTCCGGCTGAAGTGCATCATACTCCGCTTTTACCTCTGGATTCTGCAATGCTCTTTTTCTGTAATCTTTATAACTGCTCATTGCCATACCTCCGTTCATAGTCTGCTTTTTCTCTTTGTTATTGCAATATGTCGTATCCAACATACTGTCAAGGCGATTTAGAATATTCCCAAAACCACTTTCACGCACCTTCCTTTCATTTATGTTACCTTGATGATACAAAATAAAACCAAGGAGGAGACAAGAATGAACAGGAAGGTGTTTTTGACTATATGTAGTATGTGAAATATTTTTGTTTCAGAAATTTTTGGTATGCTGGGAATGTTTGGCAATGTGCAAAAGGAACAATTCCCAAGAAGGCACTTTTACGTGCCTTTGGGGAATTCGTTCCTTTGCACATTCATAATTTTTCCGTAGCTTTTCAACGCTCTGAGTTGTCAAAATCAATTGTTTTCATCATCCCGCGGAAGCTTTCAAGCGGCTGTTCCGTTGTGGATGCCCACAGAAAGATCCAGTCGTAAGGATTTCGTTCGTAAAGTTCTTCGTAGCCACATTCTTCGAGCAGCTGAGCCATTTCTTCGCAGAAGTCATCGAAATAATCAGCGTATTCGGTTTGTGAATCTTCGGCAGCATTGCCGGAATCCATCATCAGTTCCAGTGTGACCCAGAAATGGTAAAACTTTAACAGGATCAGACACTTGCGGATGGAATCGTAAGAGGTGCTCATCTCGGACTGGCTGCGGTTTAAGATTTTGGAAAAGGTCTTTTTGGATGGAAAATTTAATTTTACGATATCCGGAAGCTTAGCTTTTTTGTTTACAGGTTCTATGGGATCGATTATAAATTCCAGCATAAAATCAATGGAAGTAACATTTTGCTTAGCGTACGTCCACTTGCGTCCAAAATGACGAGCCTGCATGAAAAATTCCTGGGTGATCAGCCCGGAAGCCGGAGGCGTGGCCAATGTTTTTGCGTCCGGGATCGTGCCAACTTTCCCAAATGCCTCAATCCGCCCGATATCTTCTTTTGTTCCGCGGATCTGGCGGATAAATTCTTCAATATAAAAAAGTGCTTTCTGGTTCCAGCGGTCAAAGATGGATTTATTTCTGGAAAAGTAGGCGAGAAATTCTTCGTCGCTGTGGCAGTTGTCGAGAGCATTTCGGATCTGATCGGTGTAGACGGGATCGGAAGCTTCGAATTTTGCCGTTTCCGGCATGGCTTTGATGGTTTCGTAAAGCTCGAGAGCATGATCGTAAGAATGGTTCTGATGGAGGCAATAGTAATAAACGGCCTCTTTTATGGTATGACAGTTGAAGCTGCGGCTGAAGTAAACCTGACGGAAAAATTCCTGTACAAGCTCAAAAGAAGCACCAAGGGCAAAGCAGATTTCATAGACGAGTTTGCGGCTTCTGGAGTCGAGGGATGGGCGGCGTTTGCCAGAAAACCAGTCACGGACTGTGATTTCCGTGATCTTTACATGGATAGCGGCAAGTTTCTGCTGGAGATATGCCGTTTTTTCTTCGACATCTTCGCTGGAGCCGGTATATCCGCATCGCTGCATCAAAGTTGTGAGTCCTGTATGGAAAGAGACAAAGTTTGCCGAATTCTGTAAATATTGATAAGCTTCATTACAGTCATCGATGGAAAACAGGCTATCCTGGGCATTGTCTGTTGAAAGATTCAGATGATCCTTTGTCATAGTAAAATCCTCCTTCTGTGCATGCAGGTTCTTGCGTCCTGCCTTATAGATAGATTATACTATAAAAAAGACAAATGTTGGAGAAAAGAGTGGAAAATAGTTGAAATTTGCAGCCAATGTGAGATGAATTTCCCATTTGTGACTGGAAAGTGACAAAATTGCTGCGGCAGAAAAGAAAAAATTGAGGTGAGAGGATGTTTGATAAAAGAAAACCGCTGCCACAGGGATGGGAGCTTGTTTTTGGGGAAGAACACCGTTATGTCATTGCGGAGGAGATCGGGCGTGGCGGAAGCTGTATTGTATACAATGGATTTTACAGAGACCGGATCGGTGAAAGACATCTGGTTAAAATAAAAGAATGTTATCCGTACCGCCTGGAAATAGAGCGGGATGCCAAGGAAAATCTGACACCGGATTTGTCCTGTGAGCAGACGTTTCTTGCAGAAAAGCAGAAGTTTCTGGAAGCTTACCGGAAAAATACGGCATTGAAAACAACGCTCGGACTTGTGAACTCCACTGCAAATGCAACAAATATTTATGAATATCACAATACCTGCTATGTGGTCATGACGGAGATCGAGGGCAGGGATTATCGAAGCGAGGCGGATGAGAATCTGCAGTCGTTGTTTCTGCATCTGCGGACGCTTGCCCGAATCGTGAAAAAATACCATGACTGCGGGATGTTACATCTTGATATCAAACCGGAAAATGTGCTGCTGATCCCGGAAACAAAAGAGCAGATGGTTCTGTTTGATTTTGATTCTATGGTGAGAAAAGAAAAAATACAGACACAGCCAAATGGTTGGACATTTTCTGTGTCGGACGGTTATGCGGCACCGGAACTGGTGCGTGGAAAATGCAGCAAAATCTGTGAAGCGACTGATGTTTATGCGATCGGGGCGATCGCTTTTTATAAGCTTTTTGGAAGAACGCCGAATGCCATGGACAGTGCGGTGGGTGCGATATATGATTTTTCGGGCATGAAATGGAAGGATGCACGCTATCAGCCGGTGCTGTTCCGGCTGATGCAGGAGTTTTTTCACCGGACGCTGGCGGCAACGGTTCGACGACGTTATGCGTCTGTGGATGAAGTGCTTGAAATTTTGGAAAAACTGATCCGGGAGTCGGATGTAGAAAGAGTGGTTTTATATCACGGTTTTGTTTACAATACTGCAAATTTTGTTGGCAGGGAAAACGAGCTGCGGCAGATCGAGACGATATTTTCTTCCGGGCAGCAGGTTCTGTTTTTGTCGGGAATGGGCGGAATCGGAAAAACAGAGCTGGCGAAACGTTATGCTTACCTTTATGGGGAAGAATATCGAACCATCGTGTTTGTGCCATATCAGGGAAGTATCGTACAGACTGTCTGCGGGGAAGACATCCATATCCATAACGTTCACCGGGAGCAGAGTGAAGAGGGTCTGGAGACAGAAGAGGAATATTTTGAGCGGAAACTTAAAATTCTAAAAGAGCAGACCACGAAAGATGATCTGATCATTCTGGACAACTTTGATGTGGAAGAGGATGAAAATCTGGAGCGATTCTTGGAATGTTCCTGCCGTTTTCTGATCACGACCAGAGAAGATTTCCGGGATTATGATTTCTGTCAGATCGATGTGCAGCAGATGGAAAATATCAATGACGTGGAGGCATTGTTTGCCGTATACAATCCGAGAAGTTATGAAGAGGAAGAAAGAGGACAGATCCGGGAAATACTGAAACTGGTAGAATATCACACAATGACAGTAGAATTGATTGCCAAATATTTGCGTGAGGCAGAAGAAGAGCCGTATGTGCTTTTGGAAAAGATGCGAATGATAGAAGGTATCACCGGAACGGAAGAAGTCTCAGTGAAACATCGAAAAGACAGAAAAATGCAAAACCAAAAAGTGCAGGAGCATCTGCAAGCTCTGTTTGATCTGTCCGGATTTTCGAATGTTCAGCTGGAACTAATGCAAAGCCTTTCGCTGCTTGGCTATGTGCGGATCGCCAGAGAGACGTTCCTTTCCTATGTGCCGCTTGCGGGTGCAAAAGAGGCTCTGGATAAACTGATTCGATTGGGCTGGGTAGAACATAACAAAAAAACAGATAAGATTTCTCTTCATCAGATCATTCTGGATCTGGTCTATCATGATTCAAAGCCGACTGCGGAAAGCTGTCCGGCGATCACAGAAAAGATGACGGCTTATGCCAGAAAGGATCTGGAATCGTCTGCATTGGATGGAGTAAGGTGGCAGTTTTTAAAATATTTCATGGAGCGGATTTCAGGAGAAAATCTTGCCTATTCCCGGCTTTGTGTGGCGTATTGTGGGCATATCCGCAATGAAATGCATTATCTGAAACAGGCAGAAAAGATCTGTCGGTTCGGACAGGAAAAAGAGTGCCATGCATTGCTGTTCCGGATTTATCTTCTTCAGATTCGAAAGGTGGGTAAAAAAGATGATCTCATAGACAGAATGATGGAAGAAGATTTTGATGAAAACCGGTATCTGCAAGAGTTTCAGAATCAGATTTATGAACTTGCCGGCAAGGCGGAGAGGGAAATCCAGAGTGATACAGAAGATGTAGGGATTCTTGGGAAAAGTATGATCGATCTGGCACTGGAAGTGAATGATGCACTGGAAGATGATCTGATTTTGTTTCCGCCGCAGGAAAAAGAAAATGAGGAAGTTTATCATCAGTTGCTGAAAGTGGCAGTGCATTTTATGGATAAAGCAGAACAGTATCTGGATCAGGCTGAGATGGATAAAAAGGAAAAAGCCGGACTGTATAAGGAAATGGCAGAATTTTTCAGGGTAGATGAGTTTGAAATGGATGTTCGTAAGGAATATTACGGGGATCAAAGACGTGCTCATTTCTATCGGGAAAAAGCAGCAGAACTGACAAAGAATGAGGAAATTTCAGAAGAAAACGAAGAGATTGTGTTTGGAGAGATGCCGGGATTTTCGGAGGTTGCAGAAGAACTGGAAAAGAAAGGGGAATATTTCCAGGCAATCGAGTGTTATGTAAAAGCTTATGACCAGGATGAAATTTCCTATGTGCGGGCACTGGAGCAAATTGCAGAGAACCGGGTGCGTTTAAAAGAGATGGAAGAGGCAGCAAACTGCTGGAAACGGATTCTGGAGGCTGAACGGAAGCGAGAGGAATGGTTTCAATATGATGGAGGCATTTGCTGCCGTTTGATACAGTTTCTAAGAGAACGTGGACAGACGGATGAAGCACGCCGTTATGCGATGGAACTGGTGCAGTACTATACTTCGAAAGAAGAACAGGAGGATGATCATGACTGGTCCTGTCGGCTTGCAGGAATGTATCGACTGTATCAGCTGGAAACAGATGAAAAAAGGAGAGAGGATTACTGGAAACAGTGTGAAACATGCTGGCAGCATATTTCGGATGATTATCGTATTTTTGAAGAGAACCGGGCATATCTGCTGGAACGACTGGGACGTGAAAAAACAGAGGAGAAAAGGATTGAGCAGGCATTTGCCTATATGCAGCATCGGACATCGTGGATGGATGTGGGAGATAATCTTGTTTTTCTGGATTATATTCTGAAGCAGACGAAGGGGAAAGAAAAATTTGCCGCACAGGAAATCAGAGCATTTTTATATCGCAGCCGTTGTTATCTGGAGCTTGCGGGAAATCATAAAAAAGAAGCGATGTGGGATGCTTTTGCAGCTCTGAAACGGCAGAAACAGGTGAAAAATCAGGATGCCTATCTGCAAAGTTTCGGTTACAAAATGCTGGCGATATGCTATCGGGACAGGTACAGTGTACTGGATAAGCGGGCAGAAAAACTGCTGGAAAAATGTGACTATTTTCTGATGGCAAAAACAGATGCGAAAGGGCAGAAAACAGAACAACAGTTAGAAATCTGGGAAGATGCGGCGAGAAGTTATCGTGACAGAAAAGAAGATCCGATGGAAGAGAAGTGTTATCAGCAGATGGAACTTCTGTTTCAAGAGATGCAAACCAAAGGAACCGAGCCAAGATATGAGACATACAAGTGTTTTGCGGAGAATCGTGCAAGATGTGCGGGCAGACAGAAACAATTTCAGAATGTACTTCAGATCATTCAGAAAGCATACCAACGGACTTTGCATGAATATCAGACTCCAAAACCGGAAGATGCCTGGCCAAATTATGATGAAGAAACGAGAAAATATTATTTTTCGAGGGATCTGGGAGATTATGCGGATATTCTGGCAGAGATCGGACAGCAGAAAGAAGCGTTTGTATTTTATATCATGGCGGCAGTCGTATCCGTGGAAGATCAGCAGGATGCAACGTTTTTTGACAGCCTGGATCGGTACTTTGCCGGAGAATGGAAACTTTTATATAAAACATTTGAGACGGTGCTGCATCAAAGTGTGACAAAAGAGCAGATTGATCACCTGTCAGGCGTTCAGAATGAGCTTCAGTATGATGAGATGAAAGATTTCTGGAACAGCAGCAAAGCAGCAGACTTTCGCAGGGAGCTTACGTGGTTTGTGGATACATACTGCCATGGGGAGATCGAGTTCAAAAGAGAAGAATAAATCATTTTCACAACGCCTGAAAGAAAACATGCTACACTGCCCTCAGATCATATGGAAGGAGGATAGCATGGGAGAAAAGGAAAGCAGAAATACCAGGGTTCTGAGCCTGTTTGTGAAACTGTCATATGGTGACATCCTGAAGAAAAAAGAGGAAGCACGTCACTATCGGGTGACAGAGCGGACGATCCAGAGGGACCTGGAGACAATCCGAAGCGTTCTGGAAGAAGAACGCAAGATGGGCAGGGACGATCGGATGCTTCTGTACGACAGAGAGCAGAACGGGTATAAAATCTGCAGAGTTTATGAAAAACAGAAAGAAGATACAGAAGAAAGGAGTATGTGAAAATGGCTGGAGTTTTGCTATTAGCGTATTGTATAGCTGGTTATTGGGCATGCGGAGTGACGATCTATGCAAATAAGATCAGGATTGGAACGTGGAATGATTTGTTTCTCAACAGATTAATAGTTGGGATTATACTTGGTTGGATTTTGATTCCGGTTGCACTGATCAAGAGATTTTTGGGAAGCTGAAAGCGGATTATGATGTAGTTTTTCTCCTCTGCAACCGTAAGTTGCCGTTTCGCAACCGCTTTATGCTGGTTATTTTTCCTCACGGCTGGTATGATGAAGAAAAAAGAAAGCGAGGAATGGATTTTCATGGTAGAAGGAAGTGCCTATACCAATTTTCTGTATTATTTGACAGAATTTCCGATGCTTGGTGTCACCGTTCTTGCAGTTGCGGGGATTGTCCTCGGCATCTGGCTTTTGCGGCAAAATTCAAGTCGAACGCATGTGAGACTTGGTGCGTGATTCTGGTCAGCGAAAGCTGACATATTCTTCTCAGAATCACTGCATATTCTCGCGGACAAGCAGCTTTTTGTAAGTCCGGTCAATACCGATCGCTCCAAGCGGTGCGGTGATCAGGATCGCCAGCACTGCGACAGAGAGCACGATCTGTCCGCAGGCAAGTCCCATGGAAAGTGGAACGGAGCCGATCGCAGCCTGAACGGTTGCTTTTGGAAGATAGGCGATCACGCAGAAAAGACGTTCTTTGAAATTCAGTGAAGTTTTTGTCATGCACAGGCAGACACCGACGGCACGGAAAACAAGAGCCAGCAGGATCATGGCGACTGCGGCGATTCCGGCCTGCATCGTATAGCGGATGTCTACAGCGGCACCGACCAGTACAAAGAGCAGGATCTCGGCAGCGATCCAGAGCTTGCCAAACTTCAGTGACAGACGATTGGTGACATCGATGGGACTTTTCAGCTTTACCACGCATGCCATACTGACAACGGCAAGAAGTCCGGAAATGGCAACGATTCCTTTGAGGCGGTTCTCCAGTGCCATGCAGAGAAAAGCAAGGCTGAGCAGGATCAGGACTTTCAGACTGCTGCGGATGCTATGCCCCTGTCTGTGGCAGGTTTCAAAAAACAGAGCGAGCAGATAGCCAATGATGGCACCGATCACAATGCCAAGCAGGATGGATACCGGAATGTTTACGAAATCCATGATGTTTGCAGAACCGCCCTGAGCCATGCTCGAAAATGTAGAAAACAGTACAATGACAAAAATATCATCACAGGATGCCCCGGCCATAATGAGCTGGGGTATACTTTTTTCGGTGCCATAATTCGTTTCCATGAGCTGGACCATACGCGGGATGACGACGGCAGGGGAAACGGCAGCGAGCACAGATCCCATGACTGCTGCCTCGATTTTGGAAATGCCAAGCAAAGTCGGTGCCAGCAGAACATATCCGATGATCTCGAATGTGGCGGGAACAAAGGACATCAGAATCGCAGGACGACCGACCTTTTTCAGGTCAGAAAGATTCAGAGAAAGCCCGGCCTTGATCAGGATAATGATCAGTGCCATCTGCCGCAGATCGGATGATATGGATAATACGGAATCATCCAGCAGGTTCAGCACATACGGACCAAGCAAAATGCCGGCGAGCAGCATACCGATGATACGGGGCAGCTTCAGCTTCTCAAAAAGAGATGCCAGGAGCAGGCCGGTCAGAAAAATGAGTGCAAGTGATGTTAACATAAAGACCTCCTTTATTATAATGAAACTATGAGAAACACGCTTTGCGGGTTTCTCAAGTTATCGCGGCAGTCGCCAAGGTCTCGTGCAAACACGGACTTTGGCTCGTTGCTCGCATAAAAAAAGCTGGTGATCCTGCGAAATCGCAGAAGTCATCAGCTTATATACAAGCGGTTTGGTTAAAAACCAGGGAGAACCTCATTCCCGGCAGTCATTATATAATGGAAGAATTTGTTTGTAAAGGAGAAAGTGAATAAGCTGCTCAGAGGAAAATGTGGATAACTACAAAATATTACAAATATTTCAAAAATGTTAAAATGACATAATCCACAATTGAGTAAACGAAAATGAAATATCTATTGTTCAAAAGTTGAAAAATGCCGAAAATTTACTTGGGTAAAATGACAAAAATCAAGAAAACAGGTTATACATATTGCAACAAATAATGTTTGAAATGTGATAAAATTATGGAAACATCTCATAAAATTGTATGTGACTGAAAAAAATATGTTGTAAAATGTAACGAATCTGTAACATTTACCTTGACATGTAACAAATTCTTCACTTATAATGCAGGTACATCAACTGCGGAAGGAGGAATGGCATTATGTGGCTGCTGGGAGTGATCTTAGATAATATCTGTGGTTTTTTTAAGGTATGTTTTTCACGTACACTCAGCAAACAGATTTATCGCAACTGTGCAGTTCTTATGACAGGTACAGTTGTGGTGGCTGTATTGGTTTTTACAGCGGGCAGTTTTACCGGAGGAGGAAAGAATCAGGTATATGCTGTAAAAGCCTCCCGAAATGCAGAAGAAGCAGGTGAGGGTGAGGATGTGAAGGAAGAGGAGCTTCAGGCAGGTCTGATGGGAATTGTTGCCAGCGTAAACAAGCTGGAAGCGTACTCGCAGGCAGCGGATGGCGTTGATCTTGAGACGGCGAATCAGGAGATCCTTGCCGGAACATCACGAATCAGAAAAAATGCCCTCTACCAGAAGTACGTGGAGGAGTGTGCAAAAAACATCGGAAGCATCGGCTATTATGCACAGCAGAAAGTGCTGGAAAATCAGATGGATGGGAATGATTATTATACACTTCTTCAGATCGTAGAAGCGGAGGCGACAGGGGGAGACATCAAAAGTAAGATCCTGATCGCCAATGTCGTGCTCAATCGTGTAAAGGATTCCAGATTTCCAGATACGATCTACGATGTTGTCTGGCAGACGGCGGGCGGTTCGCCGCAGTTTTCCCCTACCGACGACGGCAGGATCTATACGGTCTCGATCACGGATGATACGATCGAGGCGGTAGACCGGGCATTGGCCGGGGAAGATTATTCGCAGGGGGCACTGTTCTTTGCAGCACGTGCCAGTGCGGAAGCCCAGAATATGGTCTGGTTTGACCAGAATCTGGTGCAGATGTTTGAATATGGCGGACACGAATTTTTCTGTTTTGCGGATGAATGATCCGCTGCATGAGAAAAAACCGGGGGCATGGTAAGAAGTGTCTCCGGTTTTTCTCAACTTCGTTCCTTTGCTCTTGCACAGTGAAAAAAGGTATGTTATAATCTGAAATTAAGCGTGGAGAGACTGCATCAGATGTAAGGTGACTCCCGTAAAGTTTATCGCAAAATATGGCGTTTGAAGGAAAGGACGGCTGTTATGAATCTTTTATACAAAAGTACCAGAAGCAACGATGTCGAAGTAACTGCATCCCAGGCAATCCTGAAAGGACTGGCAGATGATGGCGGTCTGTTTGTACCGGAGAGTCTTCCGGCACTGGAAGCAGATATGGACACCCTTGCAGGGATGAGCTACCAGGAGACTGCATATGAAGTTATGCGTCAGTTTCTTACCGATTTTACGGAAGAGGAACTGAAAGACTGCATCGCAAAAGCATACGATGAGAAATTCGATACAAAGGAGATCGCTCCGCTTGTAAAAAAAGATGAGGCTTATTATCTGGAACTGTTCCACGGAAAGACGATTGCTTTTAAGGATATGGCATTGTCCATTCTGCCGCATCTTCTGACCACATCCGCAAAGAAAAATCAGGTGAAGAATGAGATCGTGATCCTCACAGCAACATCCGGAGATACCGGAAAAGCAGCACTTGCGGGATTTGCAGATGTACCTGGAACAAAGATCATTGTATTCTATCCGAAAAACGGCGTAAGCCCGATCCAGGAAAAGCAGATGGTAACACAGAAAGGTGCCAATACTTTTGTAGTAGGGATCCATGGCAATTTTGATGACGCACAGACAGGCGTGAAAAAAATGTTTGGTGACAAAGAACTGGCAGCACAGATGGATAAGGCAGGATATCAGTTCTCTTCCGCAAACTCCATCAATATCGGAAGACTGGTTCCGCAGGTTGTTTACTATGTATATGCTTATGCAAAAATGTATGCAAACGGTGAAGTGGCAAAGGGAGAAAAGATCAATGTCGTAGTACCTACCGGAAACTTCGGAAATATTCTGGCAGCCTACTATGCAAAGAACATGGGTGTGCCGATCGACAAGCTGATCTGTGCTTCCAACGACAACAAGGTTCTCTATGATTTCTTCCGCACCGGAACGTATGACAGAAATCGTGAGTTTATTCTGACAACATCTCCGTCCATGGATATCCTGATCTCCAGCAACCTGGAGCGTCTGATCTACAAGATCGCAGGTGCAGATGCAGCAAAAGATGTAACTCTGATGCAGAATCTGGCAGCAGAAGGCAAATATGAGATTACAGATGAGATGAAAGCTCAGCTGAAAGATTTCTACGGCAACTATGCAAATGAAAAAGAAACTGCCGAAGAAATCGCAGAAGTTTACAAAAAAACAGGTTATATTATGGACACACATACCGCTGTTGCTTCCAGAGTATACCGCAAGTATGTGGCAGAGACCGGTGATCAGACCAAGACCGTGATCGCATCCACAGCAAGTCCGTATAAATTCACCAGAAGTGTTATGGATGCCATTGATGCAGAAAAGTACAAAGGCATGGGTGATTTCGAACTGGTAGACGCACTGAGCGAACTGTCCGGTGTGAAAGTTCCGCAGGCGATCGAAGAGATCCGTACCGCACCGGTTCTTCACAAGAATGTGGTAGAGACAGAGGATATGCCAAAGATCGTAAAACAGTTCTTAAATATCTGAGATGCCGGATCTGAAGCTATAAAGCATGAAGTAATGGCAGGACATCTTTGAAACATAACATCATATTTTAAAACCAAAGCAGGAGAAGGAGCACCGTTTTTCCATGTTCCATCTCCTGTTTTTGCGTATCCGGGAAGCTGTGGTTTCTGAAGAATGCAATAAGAAATTAAATAAAGTTTAAGAAAGCGGGCGTTGCGGCGGCATATTATACTATGTATAATATATCAGATGGAAGTTACTTTATAACGGAGCAATTCACAGGTATCATGATACCAAGATGAACACAAAAACTATTAAGAAGGGATTTATGAATAGATGAAAGAAAAATTGATCACGTTTGCAGTGCCATGCTACAATTCGCAGGATTACATGCAGCGATGCCTGAGGTCGCTGATGGCGGGAGGCGAGGAGGTGGAGATCATCGTGATCGATGATGGCTCCACGGATCGGACTGGTGAAATTGCAGATTGCTATGCAGAAAAGTATCCGGAAACAGTCAGAGCGGTACATCAGAAAAACGGTGGTCACGGAGCCGGAGTGAACAAAGGACTGTCTCTGGCAACCGGAGAATATTTCAAAGTGGTGGATTCGGATGACTGGCTGGATGAGGAAGCTCTGAAAAAGTTATTGACGGAGATCCGAAAAAGAAAGAGACAGGGGACTTTAGCGGATCTGATCATCTGCAACTATCTGTACGACCATTTATATGAAGGAAAACAGAAACGGATGGGCTATGAGAATGTATTTCGCGATGGAAAAGTCTGTACCTGGGATACCATCGGAAAATTTCATCCGTCGCAGTACCTTGTGATGCACGCCCAGATCTGCCGGACAGAAGTACTTCGAAGGTCAGGCGTACGCCTGCCGCGGCATACGTTTTATGTGGACAATCTGTTTGCCAACCAGCCGCTTCCGTTTGTAAAGACGATCCTGTACCTGGATCTGGATCTCTACCATTATTTCCTTGGAAGAGAGGATCAGTCGGTCAATGAGCAGGTGCTGATGAAAAGGATCGACCAACAGATTCTGGTCACAAAAATGGTTTCCGGGTGTGCGGATTTGAAGCAAGTACAGAAGGAACATCCAAAACTGGCGGATTATCTGGTACGGAATCTGTCAATCATGCTGTCGATTTCTTCCATTCATCTTTTGCTGATCGGAACGGAAGAGGCAATGGAAAAAAGAAACGAACTGTGGGAGTATATGAGAAGAAGAGGGAACGGTCTTTATCGGAAGCTTCGCTTCGGGACCGTGAGCGGTTTTACTTATCTGCCTGGAAAAGCAGGGACGGCACTTACACTGGCAGGTTATCGCCTGGCAAAACAGTGCTATCATTTTAACTGATCGGAAGGAGAGAAGCTATGGAACAGATTTATCTGGCTTTTGTGGATACACCGGGATTCTTTGCGTCCATCATCCGTAGGGTGATCGGGATCCCTTATGTGCATGTGGTCCTTTCGATGGATGCCGATCTAAGAGAGGCCTACAGTGTGGGGAGAAGGAATCCGGCCGTTCCGTTGATTGCCGGCTTTGAAAAAGAAAATACGCTGGAGATCGAGGCAGTATTTCCGCATGCAAAATATAAAGTAGTCCGTATGCAGTGTACGGCAGAACAGAAAAAAAGTATTGCAAGACAGCTTTTGCAGTGCTATAAACAAAGAAAGCGATATCACTACTGTATTATCGGACTGCCTTTCATCCTGTTTCAGATACCGTTTTATCAGAAGAATCATTATACCTGTTCTTCTTTTGTGACGAATATCCTGGAGCAGAATGGCATTTCGCTTTTCCAGAAGCATTTCTCGCTTGTGACACCAAGGGATTTTTACGAACTGGAACAGACAGAAACCATTTTCGAAGGATCTCTGCATGATTTTAACAGAAAGGTTTATTTAATGATAGGAGCAGCTTATGAATCGTAAAAATTTGATCAGTGCGGCGTTTTTCCTGCTACTGTTGACCGCTACCATTGTGGTTATTTTTCAGGGAAATGATATGAATACCGTAGTTGCTGCCATGCAGACTTTAAGCCCGGTTTATCTGGTGGCTGCAGCTCTTACGGCTTTGTTCTTTACATCTGCGGAAGGCATTATGATCTGGTATCTTCTTGGCAGTCTGGAGGGGAAAACCCCTCTTTTTTCCTGCATCAAATATTCGTTTGTGGGATTTTTTTATTCCGGTATCACACCGTCTGCAACAGGCGGACAGCCGATGCAGCTTTATTACATGCAGAAAGAAGGGCATAAAGTATCGGACAGCAGCGTGGTGCTTATGACGGTGGCGGTGGTATACAAACTGGTACTGGCCCTTATGGGCGTTGCCATTTTGCTTTTTTACCGCACGCAGCTGATGGGATATCTTGGAAACTATATTTATCTTTATTATCTTGGACTGTTTCTGAATACGGCACTGGTGGTGATCCTGCTGTTTGTCATGATCAGCCCGCGCTGCTTTAAGAGTCTGGTACTTGGCGGCGAAGCAGTGCTCAAAAAACTGCACATTCTCAAAAAATCAGGAAAACGAAAAGAAAAACTGATCGAGATGGCAGATCAGTACCATGAAGCAGTTGTATTTCTGATCGGGCATAAAAACAAGATCGCATTTGTGCTGATCCTGACGTTTATCCAGAGATGCAGTGTGTTTTTTATGACCTGGCTGATCTACAAAGGCATGGGGCTTACCGGAGAATCTGTGCTCAGTATCATGATCCTTCAGGCATCTGTTTATATTGCAGTTGATATGCTGCCGCTTCCGGGAGCACAGGGAATCACAGAGATCATGTACAAAGCATCCTTTGGACAGGTCTTTAAAGGGGCACTGCTTCCGGCGTCCATGTGCCTGACAAGAGGTCTGAATTTCTATTTTCTGCTGATCGTCAGTGCTGTTACCGCCATGTACTGTCATTTCAGCGTCCGCAGAAAAGGCCTGAAAGGATCCTGGCGAAGCGAAGAAGCCAAATCTTAGAGGCATTTTCGGACAGAAAAAGACAAAAGAATCCGGTTTGTTAAAAAAAGACTGGACGAAATCGTCGATTTATGAGAAAATAATGTGAAAGTATTTTGCAGCCTCCTGTGATCGCAAAAAAGGGAGGCGGCTAATTACTATATGCAATTTATTTTTGAAAGGAGTCTTAAAATGATTTATTCACGTGAAGTAGAAGAAATGTGCCCAGTTGCACAGGGCGTTCATCATGGCGCTGCTCCAATTCCAGAAGAAGCAAAGTGGGTACAGGCAAAAGAAGTTAAAGACATTTCCGGATTTACACATGGTGTAGGCTGGTGTGCTCCTCAGCAGGGTGCATGTAAGCTGAGCCTGAATGTAAAAGAAGGTATCATCCAGGAAGCTCTGGTAGAGACCATCGGATGTTCCGGTATGACACACTCTGCTGCTATGGCTGCTGAGATCCTGCCGGGTCTGACTGTAATGGAAGCTCTGAATACAGACCTTGTCTGTGATGCTATCAATACCGCTATGAGAGAACTGTTCCTGCAGATCGTATACGGAAGAAGCCAGAGTGCTTTCTCTGAAGATGGTCTGGCAGTAGGTGCTGGTCTGGAAGACCTGGGTAAAGGACTTCGCTCACAGGTTGGTACAATGTACGGTACATTAAAGAAAGGTCCTCGTTACCTTGAAATGGCAGAAGGTTATGTAACAGGCATCGCTCTGGATGCTGATGATCTGATCATCGGATACCAGTTCGTAAACCTTGGAAAGATGACAGACTTCATCAAAAAAGGTGATGACCCTAATACTGCATGGGAAAAATCCAAAGGTCAGTATGGCCGCGTAGCTGATGCTGTTAAGATTATTGACCCGCGTAAAGAATAATTAGAGGAGGTAACAGGAAATGGCTTTATTTGAATCATATGAGAGACGAATTGACAAGATCAATTCTGTTTTAAATAGTTACGGAATTGCTTCTATCGAAGAAGCTGAAAAGATCACAAAAGATGCTGGACTGGATGTATATGCTCAGGTCAAGAGCATTCAGCCGATCTGTTTTGAGAATGCTTGCTGGGCTTACACAGTAGGTGCTGCAATCGCAATCAAAAAAGGCTGCAGAAGAGCTGCTGATGCTGCTGCTGCAATCGGTGAAGGTCTTCAGTCTTTCTGTATTCCGGGTTCTGTTGCTGACACACGTAAAGTAGGTCTGGGACATGGTAACTTAGGAAAAATGCTGCTGGAAGAAGAAACAGAATGTTTCGCATTCCTGGCAGGTCACGAATCTTTCGCTGCTGCTGAAGGTGCGATCGGTATCGCAGAAAAAGCAAACAAAGTTCGTAAAAAACCGCTGCGTGTTATCCTGAACGGTCTGGGTAAAGACGCTGCACAGATCATCTCCAGAATCAACGGTTTCACATTTGTTGAGACAGAGTATGATCCATACACAAACGAAGTAAAAGAAGTATCCAGAAAAGCTTATTCTGAAGGACTTCGTGCAAAAGTAAACTGCTACGGTGCAAACAGTGTACCGGAAGGTGTAGCTATCATGTGGAAAGAAGGCGTTGACGTTTCTATCACAGGTAACTCCACAAACCCGACACGTTTCCAGCATCCGGTTGCAGGTACATACAAAAAAGAATGTCTTGAAAAAGGTAAGAAATACTTCTCAGTAGCTTCCGGTGGTGGTACAGGACGTACACTGCATCCGGATAACATGGCTGCAGGTCCTGCTTCTTATGGTATGACAGATACTCTGGGACGTATGCACTCTGATGCACAGTTCGCAGGTTCTTCTTCTGTTCCGGCTCACGTAGAAATGATGGGTCTGATCGGTGCAGGTAACAACCCAATGGTTGGTATGACTGTTGCAGTTGCAGTTTCAATCGAGGAAGCAGCAAAAGCTGGTAAATTCTAAGAAATAAACAAAAAAGTTTTATCTTAGTCGGAGAAGACTCCCACTTCTATAAGTGGCGAGCAACAAATTTGTCTTAGTGGGAGTGCAATCTCCGACTAAGATAAACGCTCCGCGAGGATGCACAGCGATTCTGTTGGGTAAATGTCAGCAAAGCTGACCAGAATCGCGTGCCAAGTCTCACGTGCGTTCGACTTGAATTAAATGAAAATAACAGGCACTTTCCGTAAAGGAGAGTGCCTGTTATTTTGAACGCAGAGAAGCATTCCCCCGCTTCAAGTGTGCAAAGCACTAAGCGGTGGGTGAATTTTTTTGCAAGATTGGAAGAAAAAGCTTTTTGCAGATATCAGATATTGGCAACTTTCTGCTTGTTTCGGAATATTATAGTAAAAACAGCGTGGGGAGTCTATCATGCAGATCACCGATTATATAAAACCAGAGCTATTGGCAGTGGCACTGGTTTTATATTTTGTTGGCATTGGGCTGAAACATTCTCAGACCATACAAAACCAGTATGTTCCCGGAGTTCTCGGGATTCTCGGTATATTGCTTGCCGGTCTGTATGTGTTTGCAACGACAGAATTTCAGACAAGACAGGAGATCGCAATGGCAGTTTTTACGGCGGTCGTGCAGGGAATCCTTGTGGCGGGACTGAGCACGTATGTAGATCAGCTGCTGGGGCAGAGACACAAGTCCTGTGAAAAAGAGGAAAAAGAGGAATGATCCGTCACGAAGGGAAACGTAAAGATTATGTAAAAAGATGTATTTTGCAAAGAAGATGTGCTAAAATTGTCAGGGGATGCCTGATCAGGTCATCAAGTCATAACATTATTTCTGCACAGGTACATCGTGATTTCAGACTTTTCGTTGTGACATCCTTTTAAGCATAAAAAGCACAAAAGAGGTATAGCTATGGAGTCAAAATCAAAAAAAACTGTCTTATGGAAACTTTTTCTGTCTACGTTTTATCTCAGTGCATTCACTTTTGGCGGAGGCTATGTGATCGTGAGTCTGATGAAAAAGAAATTTGTTGATGAGTATCACTGGATCGATGAGAATGAGATGCTGGATCTGGTGGCGATCGCACAGTCGGCACCGGGAGCTGTGGCAGTGAACGGAGCGATCGCAGTCGGCTATAAGCTGGCAGGGCTTACCGGCGTGGTGACAGCCGTCTTTGGGACATTGCTTCCGCAGTTTGTGATCATTGCGGCAATCTCGGTCTGTTATCAGATCTTCTGCAAAAATTTTATTGTAAGCCAGATGCTGCTTGGCATGCAGGCCGGAGTCGGGGCAGTGATTGCTGTTGTGGTATATGAGATGGCGGGTGAGGTGGCAAAACAAAAAGATGCCATTTCCTGGATCATTATGGCAGCTGCCTTTCTGGCGGCAACGGTGTTTCAAGTCAATGTTGTATACATTGTGATCGCAAGCGGTCTGTTGGGATTCTTACGTTCAAAGTACGGAAAGAGGAAAACATCATGATTTATCTGAAATTATTTTTTGCATTTCTTCAGATTGGAATGTTCAGTTTTGGAGGCGGTTATGCGGCAATGCCTCTGATACAGCACCAGGTAGTGGACACGTATCACTGGTTAGATGGGAAAGGGTTCGCAGATCTTGTCACGATCTCGCAGATGACACCTGGCCCGATCGCCACAAATGCAGCTACGTTTGTCGGAATGAACACGGCAGGGCTTGCGGGAGCTCTGATTGCAACGTTTGGATGTATTCTGCCGTCCTGTATTTTGGTTACATTTATTGCTTACTTCTATTTAAAATATCAAAAGCTCGCAGCACTTCAGGGTATTCTTTCTTCCCTGCGTCCGGCAGTGATCGCACTGATCGCATCGGCCGGCATTTCCATCTTGGTTTCTGCCTTCTGGAACGGACAGACTGTGATCCGTCTGCCGGATACCGACTGGGGTATGGTGATTCTGTTCGGCCTTTGCATCGTGCTGCTTCGGAAATGTAAAATGAATCCGGTGACCGTTATGTTTCTGGCCGGTATTCTGAAAGTTTTGCTGGCAGAAGGTCAGAAGATTTTGTAAAATTCTGGTAATTGTTCAGTGGCTTCACCGTTGTGGGTCAAAATACATTTTCTGTACATTGACATTTAAGGCTATAGAGGGTAAAATTGAAAAAACTGATGATGTATATCAAAATAAAATGAACGAAACGATGATGGAGGATAAAGAAATGCAGATACTCAAAGACAGAATCAGAAAAGACGGTAAGATTAGAGAAGGCAATGTGCTGAAAGTGGACAGCTTTTTGAATCATCAGATGGATGTATCCCTGTTCCGTGAGATCGGAAAAGAGTTCAAACGCAGATTTGAAGGGGAAGAGATCACAAAGATCCTGACGATCGAGGCATCCGGTATCGGTATTGCCTGTGTTGTTGCCGAAGTTTTCAACGTTCCGGTTGTCTTTGCAAAGAAGACGCAGACCAAAAATATCGCAGGAGATGTCTATACCACACAGGTGGAGTCCTATACTCACGGAAGAATCTACGACATCATCGTTTCCAGGGAGTTTCTCGGACCGGATGACAAAGTGCTGCTGATCGATGATTTTATGGCAAACGGAAAGGCGATGGAGGGACTGATCCAGATCGTAAAAGATTCCGGTGCACAGCTGGTCGGAGCCGGTATCGTGATCGAGAAAGGCTTCCAGCCAGGCGGCGATGCCCTGCGTGATCAGGGAGTACACCTGGAATCTCTCGCTATCGTAGAGAGTATGGATGAAAAAACCGGAGAGATCGTATTCCGATAAGCTTTACGATTTCTTTACAATTGCAGATTTTCTTTACAAAAACATAACCAAGGATTAACCAGCCCATGCTTTTTGTGGGCTGGTTTTGTGTTATCTTAAGGTTGTTCACAAAGAACAGAAAAATCAGAAACTGACAGATGCCGAATGAAAAACTGGTAAAAATAAAACGAAAACGGCACAGCAGGTCAGGAGAGGAGATTATTATTATGAAGAACCTTAAGAAATTGACAGCTTTAGCAGGAATTTGTGCAGTGACAGCAGCAAGTCTGGCAGCATGCGGACAGTCAGGCACGACAACAGAGACAAAGGCAGATACAAACGCAGCACAGACAGAGGCGGGAAGCCAGGCGGCTGAAAGCACTGCAGACAGTGCCAAAGATACACAGGCAGCAAGTGAAGCTTCCGCAGATTTGAGCGGCAGCATTACCATGGCAGGAAGTACTTCTATGGAGAAACTGGCAAACGCCGTTGCAGAAGCTTTCATGGAGAAATATTCGAATGTAACCGTAAATGCAGAATTTACCGGATCTTCCGCAGGTATTGAATCCCTTCTTTCCGGAAGCGTAGATATCGGAAACTCTTCCCGTGCACTGGAAGACAGTGAAAAACAGAATGGTGCAGTAGAAAACATCGTAGCGATCGACGGTATTGCAGTTGTAGTAAATCCGGATACAAAAGTAGAGAATCTGACAAAAGAACAGCTGGCACAGATCTACACAGGTGAGATCACAGACTGGGCAGATGTAGACGGAGACTCCGCACCGATCGTTGTGATCGGACGTGAAGCAGGTTCCGGTACGAGAGGAGCTTTTGAAGAACTGCTGGATGTTGCAGATAAATGTACATATGCAAGCGAACTGGACAGCACCGGAGCTGTTATGGCAAAAGTAGCTTCCACACCGGGCTCCATCGGATACGTATCTCTGGATGTCCTGGATGACACGGTAAAAGCCCTGAAACTGGAAGGTGTAGAGCCGACAGCAGAAAACATCAAAGCAGGAAACTATTTCCTGAGCCGCCCGTTTGTTATGGCGACAAAAGGAGAGATCTCAGAACAGAGCGAACCGGTACAGGCACTGTTTGACTATCTTTCTTCCGCAGAAGGAAAAGATCTGATCAGCTCCGTAGGTCTGATCACTGTAGACTAACTGGAAAAAACGAAGGCTTGGTGTAAAGAATGGACGATAAGAAAAGCAAATTCAGTATTTTAAGTGCAAAAGGATCCCGCTCGGCGGTAGAAACAACGGCACAGATCATCTTTACCATATGTTCGGTCGTTGCAGTTGCGGCAGTCTTTTCGATCACACTCTACATGATCATCAGCGGAAGTCCTGCGATTTTCAAAGTCGGTCTCCTTGACATTCTCTTTGGAAGTGTCTGGGCACCGACGGCGGCAACGCCATCCTACGGTATCCTGTACATTATCCTCACATCGATCGTAGGAACGGCACTTGCCATCCTGATCGGTGTGCCGATCGGTATTCTGACCGCAGTCTTTCTTGCGGAAGCTGCACCGAAAAAACTGGCAGCCGTTGTAAAACCGGCGGTGGAACTTCTGGCAGGCATTCCTTCGGTTATTTACGGACTGGTCGGTATCCTGGTGCTCAATCCGGTAATGTACAAACTGGAGCTGTTTCTCTTTCAAAATTCAAAAACACACCAGTTCACCGGAGGAGCGAACCTGATTTCAGCTGTGATCGTACTGGCGATTATGATCCTCCCAACGGTAATAAATATCAGTGAGTCTGCACTGAAAGCAGTACCGCAGAATCTGAAATCAGCATCGCTGGCTTTGGGAGCCTCCCATATCCAGACTATTTTCAAGGTGATGATCCCGGCGGCAAAATCCGGTATCATTACAGCTATCGTACTTGGAACAGGAAGAGCAATCGGTGAAGCGATGGCGATCACTTTAGTAGCAGGAAGTTCGGTAAATCCGCCGTTCCCATTCAATTCGGTTCGCTTTCTGACAACAGCGATCGTAAGTGAAATGGGATATGCAGCAGATTTACATAGACAGGTTTTATTCACGATCGGTCTGGTGCTGTTTGTATTCATCATGCTGATCAATGTGGTTCTGACACGGATACTGAAGAAGGGAATAGACGACGATGCAAAGTGAGAATTCAATTTATAATAAAAAAACACATGGCATGGACAAGTTCCTGTACGGATGCATTTATCTGTCAGCAGCCATAGCAGTTTCTGTTCTTCTGATGATCATCTGTTATGTAACGGTAAGAGGAATCGGAAGTGTAAGCCTGGAGTTTCTGACAACGGTAACAAGTGCAAGAAAAGGAACGGTCGGCATTGCCGGAAATATTGTCAATACGCTGTATATCATCGTGATCACGCTGGTGATCGCAACGCCGATCGGTGTGGGAAGTGCCATTTATCTGAATGAGTATGCCAAACCGGGCAAGATCGTAAGGATCATTGAATTTACGACTGAGACACTTTCCGGTATCCCATCGATTATTTTCGGACTTTTCGGAAGCGTGTTTTTTGGAACAACGCTGAAACTTGGTTATTCTCTGCTGACCGGTGCTCTGACTTTGAGCCTTATGATCTTGCCACTGATCACGCGAAACACGCAGGAAGCTCTGCGTACGGTTCCGGATTCTTACCGGAGCGGAGCACTTGGCATGGGGGCAACAAAATGGCACATGATCCGTACAATCCTGCTTCCGTCTGCCATGCCTGGTATCATCACCGGAGTGATTCTGGCGATCGGACGTATCGTCGGAGAATCAGCAGCCCTGCTCTTTACGGCAGGAAGCGGTTATCTGCTCCCGAAAGCGGGAGGATGGCTTTCTAAGATCCTGCAGCCGGGCGGAACTTTGACGATCCAGCTGTATCTTAGCAGCTCAAAAGCAGAATATAATGTAGCGTTTGGAATTGCATTTGTACTTCTTGTGATCGTACTGTGCATCAATTTCCTGACAAAATATCTGGCGAAGCGTTTCGATGTAACGCGGATGAAATAAAAGAAAGAGGAGCATCACCATGGAAAATACAAAAATCAGTGTGCAGGATCTGAACCTGCACTACGGAACGAACCATGCGTTAAAACATGTCAATATGGAGATTCGGGAAAATGCGATCACTGCATTTATCGGTCCGTCCGGATGCGGTAAATCCACCTTTCTGAAGTGCTTAAACCGTATGAATGACCTGGTTGAGAACGTAAAAATAGAAGGAAAAGTCCTGATTGACGGAGAAGATATCTACAGTCCGAAGGCAGATACCACACTGCTTCGAAAAAAAGTGGGTATGGTATTTCAGCAGGCAAATCCATTCCCGATGAGCATTTATGATAATATCGCTTATGGACCGAGGATCCATGGCATTAAAGATAAAGCGACACTCGATCAGATCGTGGAAGAGAGTCTGCGTGGAGCAGCGATCTTTGATGAGGTAAAAGACCGCCTGAAAAAATCAGCACTGGGGCTTTCCGGCGGACAGCAGCAGCGTCTCTGTATTGCAAGAGCACTGGCCGTACAGCCGGACGTGCTTCTGATGGATGAGCCGACATCGGCACTTGATCCGATCTCTACTTTAAAAATTGAAGAGCTGATGGTAGAGCTGAAGAAAAAATATACGGTTGTTGTTGTCACCCATAACATGCAGCAGGCAGCACGTGTATCGGATGACACCGCATTCTTCCTGGTAGGAGAAGTGATCGAGTTTAACCATACCGATGACATCTTTGCGAGACCGCAGGATAAGAGGACCGAAGATTATATTACAGGACGTTTTGGTTGATTGGGGGAAAAACAATGTCAGTGAGAATGAATTTTGAACACGAACTGGAGACTCTTCGCGAAAACATGGATGCCATGGGAAAGGGGATTCAGCAGGCTTTTGCAGATCTGCTCTCAGCGATTGCACTTAATGATCTGGAAGAATTGGACAGAATCCAGAAAAATGACCGTAAGATCAATGAGATGGAGCGTAAGATTGAAGCAGAATGCCTGCTGCTTCTGACCAGGCAGCAGCCGGTGCTGGCAAGTGATTTGCGTATCGTATCTTCTGTTATGAAAGCAGTCGGTGACATGGAACGTATCGGTGACCATGCAGCGGATATCGCAGATATGGCAGTGCGTCTGAACGGTATCAGCTACAAAGAGTATGCACCGTCCATGCCGGAGATGCTCGAAGAGACCAGAAAGATCCTCTGTGATGGGGTAGAGCTTTTTATGGCAAGAGATAAAGAGCAGGCAAAAGAATTTTATAAAAGAGACGATAAGATTGATGACCTTTTCAACCAGGTGAAAGAGGAACTGGTTGCCTGCCTGAAAGAAGGCAAAAAAGATACCGATGCCTGTGTGGATCTTCTGATGGTTGCAAAATATCTGGAACGTATCGGTGACCATGCAGTCAATATCTCAGAGTGGGAAGTATTTAAAGAGACCGGAAGCATCAAAAACGAAAGAATCCTTTGATACATAAGCTCACAAATGCTGCTTGCTTCCGCTGTTTTCCTGTTTTTTCGGCTTGACGTGAAGTGTGAAAACCTTTATAATAGAAAAAACACAGAACAAAGGAAGAAATTATGAGAGTTATCGCAGGCAAAGCCAGGAGACTGGCACTTAAGACGGTTCCCGGAATGGAGACCAGACCGACCACGGACCGGATTAAAGAAACGCTTTTTAATATGATACAGGATGAATTATACGGTATCCGTTTTCTGGATCTGTTTTCCGGGAGCGGTGCGATAGGGATTGAGGCACTCAGCAGAGGAGCAAAGGAAGCAGTCTTTGTGGAAAAAAATCCTGCCGCAGTGTGTTGCATCCGCGAAAACCTGAAGTTTACTAGGTTGGACGCGGATGCTTTTGTTGTGCAGTCAGATGTTTTTGCTGCACTGGATCGTCTGAGACGTGAGATCGAGGACGGTAAGGAGAGCTTTGGCGTCATTTTTATGGACCCTCCTTACAACCAGGAGCTGGAAAAGCGAGTCCTTTCCTGCTTAAAAGACAGCAAAGTGGCAGATGAGCGTACCCTGATCATTATAGAGGCATCTCTGGAGACTGATTTTTCCTATCTTAAGGAATTTGGGTTCCGTGTACTGAAACGCAAAGAATATAAGACAAATGTTCATATGTTTATAGAGAAGGAGAAAAAGGAGTTATGAGAAGAGCTGTCTACCCTGGAAGTTTTGATCCGGTTACGTTCGGACATCTTGATATCATCCGTCGTTCCGCTGTTCTGGTGGATGAACTGATCGTCGGTGTGCTGACAAATAGTGCAAAAACGCCGTTGTTTTCTGCCGAAGAACGTGTTAATATATTAGCTGATGTCACCAAGGATATCGGAAATGTGACAATAAAGGCATTTGATGGTCTGTCCGTAGATTTTGCAAGGAACTGCGGAGCACAGTTTATGGTGAGGGGTCTGCGGGCGATCACCGATTTTGATTACGAACTGCAGATGTCGCAGACCAACCGCATCCTGCGCTCAGATATTGATACGATTTTCTTATCGACCAGTCTGGAATATGCCTACTTAAGTTCGACAACGGTCAAAGAGATCGCCAGCTACCATGGCGATATCTCCAAATTTGTGCCGGAGTCGGTGATTGAGAAGATATATCAAAAAATGGAAGTGTCAAAGCAGGATTGAGAAAGTGCGAAGTACAAAACAATCCGTAAGGCATCTTTAAATTAGAACTAGAACCAGAAATCAGAATAAAAAATAGGAGTGATAACGATGAGCAGCAGAATTGAGCAGATTATTGAAGAAATCGAGGAGTATGTAGACAGTTGTAAATTCCAGCCACTCTCTTCTACAAAGATCGTAGTAAATAAAGAAGAACTGGAAGAGCTTCTGCGTGAGCTTCGTATGAAGACACCGGATGAGATCAAACGTTACCAGAAGATCATCAGCAACAAAGATGCGATCCTGGCAGACGCACAGTCCAAAGCAGATGCGATCATCGCAGACGCAAAGACACAGGCACAGCAGATGGTTACGGAAAGTGAAGTTATGCAGCAGGCATATGCACAGTCCAATGAGCTGCTGGAGAACACCAACCAGCAGGCACAGGAGATCATGGACAATGCAACAACCGATGCCAACAACATCCGTATGGGTGCACTGCAGTACACCGATGAGATGCTGGCAAATCTGGAAAAGATCATGAGCCATACGATCGATGCAGCAGGCGAGAAATACAATACTTTCATCAATTCGATCCAGTCCTGCTACGATATCGTAAACAAGAACAGACGCGAGCTGTCACCGGGCGGAAACCCTGCATCTTATGCAGCACCGCAGCAGGATGCGGATTACGATGACGACGAGGCTTAAAAAAGGCCCGGAAGCAGCGTAATGCAGAGTATTTCACACAGAAATATCAGCAGAGCGAGCAGTATTTTGGTAAAAAAATAGCTACGAAGAGATAAGGGGGTGTCTTTTATGACACTCCCTGTTTGCATGAAAGAGCAAAGACCGCCAAAAGCCAGAAACGGGAGCAATATCACATAACTTTGCGGATAAGCAAATGCGGCAGTGACGGCAGGGATTCCGCCTGTAATTTCCAGAAAGCAGGAGAAAAAAGCGGCACTTTCTGCACGCATGCGGGGTATGTGTGTGATCACATTGGATAAGACGGAAAATAATATAATATAACCGCCAAGCTTTAACAGGACTGAGAGGGCATCTTGGAGGCAGGCATCAAGCAGTGCAAGAGAAAGCACGGGACTCGATGTCTTTTTTTCACGGAGAGAAAAGGAACTGCCGCAAAAGAAAAATGCCATCAGACAGACAAAAGCGGGTATTATGTACAGAAAAGAGACGGTGATCCCGGCTTTCTCCGGGTGTTTTAAGTGCAGTGTCAGAAAATAGGTGATAAGAAAAGCCGGACTTACGTTGTTGCAGAAACCGAAGAGCATGGAAGCTTCCTTTGGATCGATCTGATCGGTTTTTAAAAGATCGGCAAGAATTTTGGCACCGGAAGGATAACCGAAAAAAAAGCCGCACAGGAACGCATAAAGCCCGGCCGGGGAGAGATGGAGATATTTTCGGGTAAAAAGTCCGGGCAGGAAGAGAAGATGTTCGATCAGGCGGCTTTGGATCAGGATGTTGGAAAAGACCATGAACGGCAGAAGGGTGGGAACCAGAGTGAAAAACCACAGGTTCAGTCCCATTTTTGCACCTTCAAAGACCAGACTAGGGAAAAACAGCAGAATCACAAACAGGGTAGCACCAAGAAGTGAAGAAAAAAAAGATTTCATAAAAAATTCCTCTTTTTGCGTATCGTATGCATCAATCCAAAAACATATGCATATAAAAATAAGACAGCATTTGTGAGGGGAGCTTCGGATGAAGAAAAAGCGGCCGGATGATACGATCAGAAAAAGGATCTGTTTTCTGTTCCTTGCAGTGCTTGTTCTTTTTGTCGGAATGGCGATATTCCATCATGAAAAGAGAAAATATGCTCTGCATGACAGAGTCATTGAAATGGAACATTTCCGTTCTATGCAGGCAGGCGGCAGCTTGCAGGAAGAAACAGCAGAACTTCAGAAACAGAGCGGGCTTTCGAAAGGAAAGCTGCTGGCACTTGCTTTTGCGGGTGCTCAGGCGTCTTTTCCAAAGAAAATGCCGACGATCGATGAGTTGCAGCAGACGGCGAAGTGGATGTACCGTTATCGCCCGAAACAATATGAGATGCTGGAAAATGCGTTCTGTGCGGTATGGGATGATCTTGTCTGCTTTCCGGTAAAATGCAGGGTATCTTATGAGGATTCCTGGATGGAAGAACGCACCTACGGCGGCAAACGGGGGCATGAGGGGACGGATCTGATGCCGCCGACAAATCAGAGAGGGTTTTATCCGGTATTTTCTGCCACAGCCGGGACGGTTGAGCATATGGGATGGCTTCAAAAGGGCGGATGGCGGATCGGAATCCGCAGTGAACAGGGCGGTTACTTTTATTATGCCCATCTCTCGGAATATGCACCGGGGATGGAAGAAGGGAAAACAGTAGAAGCCGGCGAAATGCTGGGCTATATGGGGGACAGCGGTTACGGAGAAGAGGGCACGGTCGGTCAGTTTGCCGTACATCTGCATTTTGGCATTTACATACAGACGGCAGACGGGCGGGAAGTCAGTGTCGATCCTTACTGGATCTTAAAAGGTCTGGAGGGGGAACCTTGAGGTGACAGTTGGAAAAAAGGAAAAATTATGCTATACTGGTCTGACTGAGGAAGGACGGTAAGTAATGTAGGAGGAGTGGTTTTTATGGAAATACAGTTATGGAAGGATATTTTAAATCCATATGAGCTGGCGGTGGAGGAACTGCTGGTAAAATTTAATCATCTGATCAAAGAGTACCAGGATCGGGGTATGTACTCGCCGATGGAGCAGGTCTGCGGCAGAGTCAAATCGATCTCCAGTATTTTAGATAAAGCACAGAAGAAAAACATTGAAGTTGACAAGATTGAAGAACAGCTGGATGATATCGCAGGCATCCGCATCATCTGCCAGTTTGTGGAGGATATTGAGAAGGTGGCAGATCTTATAAGAAACCGCTCCGATATGCAGGTCGTTACGGAAAAGGACTATATCAATCATATGAAATCGAGCGGTTACCGCAGTTACCATATGATCGTGTCTTACCCGGTGGAGACCTTTTCCGGAACAAAGACCATCCGCGTGGAGATCCAGATCCGTACTCTGGCGATGAATTTCTGGTCTACGATCGAACATTCGCTTCAGTATAAATATAAACAGCATATGCCGGATCACATCCGGGAGAAACTGAGCCGCGTTGCCGATGCGATCATTGTGCTGGACAATGAGATGTCAACGGTACGCAGCGAGATCATGGATGCACAGAATTCCTGCCAGATCCAGACGAATCTGGTCAAAGATATTTTAAATAATATCCAGAATCTGTATACGATTGCCAACAAACGGGAACTTGTCAAGATCCAGGATGAGTTTTACCGGATCTATGAGACAAAGGATCTGGAACAGCTGCGTCGTTTTCACAGCGATTTGGACAATATCACAGAAGGTTACCATGTGCAGGCATTTAAGTGATCTTGATGCATAAAGAATGTCAGAGGTATTTTTGAGCAGATGTGGTATAGGAAAAGCAAATAATAAGAAACGAGAAAGGATAAAAAGATGGAACTGCCTTCAAATTATTTAGAAGAGATGAAAGAACTGCTCGGTGATCAGTATGAGGCATATCTTGCAAGTTTTGAGCAGAAAACCAGACAGGGACTTCGTGTAAATACCGCGAAGATTGCACCGGAAACCTTCAGGCAGAAGGCAGATATTTCTCTTGAATGTGTACCGTGGTGTGAGAACGGCTTTGCTTTTGATGAAAAGCAGACGGTGACAAAGCATCCATATTATTATGCGGGGCTTTATTATGTGCAGGAGCCAAGTGCGATGATCCCGGCATCACACCTTCCGGTAGAGCCGGGCGATTTTGTGCTGGATCTCTGTGCGGCTCCGGGCGGCAAGGCGACGGAGCTTGGTGCAAAATTAAAAGGAAAAGGCATGCTGCTTGCAAATGACATCAGCAATTCCAGGGCCAAAGGGCTTTTAAAGAATCTGGAGCTTTTTGGCATTTCGAATCTGTTTGTATCAAGTGAAGAGTCCGATAAGCTCAAAAAAGCTTATCCGGCGTATTTTGACAAGATCCTGATCGATGCACCGTGTTCCGGAGAAGGGATGTTCCGCCGGGATAAGGCAATGGTAAAAGACTGGCTGCAAAAAGGACCGGATTACTATGTGCCGATCCAGAGAAAGCTGCTGCTCGATGCGGCGGATATGCTGAAAAAGGGCGGAATGCTCCTGTATTCGACCTGTACATTTTCTGTAAAAGAAAACGAAGAAAACATCGCTTATCTTTTGCAGGAGCGGCCGGATATGGAACTTCTGATGCCAGAATGGGATGAATATTTCTCCCATGGAAAAAAAGAAGGATTTGAGAACTGTATCCGCATTTTCCCGCATCTGGCACCGGGCGAAGGCCATTTTGCGGCTCTGCTTGGAAAACGCACAGACGGCGAGGGACAGAGTAAAAAATATCTGAAAAACCCGGCGAAAAGCAAAAAAACACCGGTGTCTGACCTCAAGGACTGCCCGGAATTTGCAGTATTTATGCAGCAGATAACAAAGCCTTTATCCGGAAAAACGGAAGTTCAGAAAGAACGCATCTATCTGCTTCCGGAAGGGACGAAGATCGAGCGGGGTATCCGTTATCTTCGCACCGGGCTTTATCTTGGAGATCAGAAGAAAAAGCGGTTTGAGCCGTCGCAGGCTCTTGCCATGTGCTTAAAAGCAGAAGATTTTAAGAAGAGCGTCTCTTTTGCAGGGGACGATGAGCGGGTGATCCGTTACTTAAAAGGAGAGACCCTGGATTTATCCGGCACAGAGGCGGAAAACGAAAAAGGCTGGGTACTGGTCTGCGTGGACGGTTACGGGCTTGGCTGGGGCAAAGCGGCCGGCGGTACCTTAAAAAACAAGTATTATGCAGGATGGAGAATGCAGTCATGAGTTATCGATTGGATCAGTATCTGACACTTGCCGGCGAGGGAAGTCGCTCCCAGGTGAAACAATTCCTGAAAAAGGGACTTGTCCAGGTGGACGGTATCACCGAAAAGCAGGCAAAGAGAAAAGTACTGGGGAACGAGCAGATCACGTTAAACGGAAAACCAGTATATTATGAAGAGCATTGCTATCTGATGCTGCACAAACCGGCCGGTGTGGTCACCGCAACCGAAGATAAAAAAGAAAAGACCGTCATGGATCTGATTACGTTGCAGCAGAAAAAGGATCTGTTCCCGGTCGGAAGGCTGGACAAAGACACGGAAGGACTGCTTCTTGTCACAAACGACGGAGAGCTGGCACACCGTCTGCTTTCCCCGAAAAAACATGTGGATAAATGCTATTTTACGAGAGTGACCGGGCAGATCCATGAAGAAGATATACACAGATTCAAGGAAGGGTTGGACATCGGAGATGAAAAGAAGACTCTTCCGGCGGACCTTGAGATCCTCTCGTCGGGAGAGCTTTCCGAAGCGAAAGTCACGATCTGCGAAGGACGTTACCACCAGGTCAAACGGATGTTTGGGGCGATCGGCTGCAAAGTGATCTATCTGAAACGACTTTCCATGGGAAGCCTTACCTTAGATCCGGCTCTGGAAAAAGGAGCGTTCCGCAAACTGACCGAAGAAGAGATTGCGGCACTTTTACAGCCGCCAAGAAAGGAAAAAGAATGAGCACAGATTTTTTGCCTGTTTCCAGAAAAGATATGGAAGAGAGAGGGATCGAGCAGCTGGATTTTGTCTATGTGATCGGAGATGCCTATGTGGACCATCCGTCGTTCGGACATGCCATCATCAGTCGGCTTCTGGAGGCACATGGCTTCCGGGTGGGGATCATTTCACAGCCCGACTGGAAGGATGAAAAGAGTATTTCCATTTTAGGGAAGCCGCGTCTTGGATTTCTGGTGTCGGCCGGAAACATGGATTCCATGGTCAACCATTATACGGTTTCCAGGAAAAGAAGACAGAAAGATGCTTACACACCGGGCGGTGTGATGGGAAAACGCCCGGACAATGCTACGATCGTCTACTGCAACCTGATCCGCCGCACCTACAAGCATACCCCGATTATCATTGGCGGGATCGAGGCGAGTCTTCGCAGACTCGCCCACTATGATTACTGGTCGGACAGCCTGAAACGCTCCATTTTGCTGGATTCGGGGGCAGATCTGATCTCTTATGGGATGGGAGAACACAGCATCATAGAGATTGCGGAAGCACTGGATGCGGGAATCCATGTACGCGATATCACGTTTATTGCGGGAACCGTTTACAAAACAAGGATGCTGGATGAAGCCGTCGATACGATCGTGCTGCCGTCCTATGAAAAATTAAAAGAAGACAAACTCTGGTATGCCAGAAGTTTTTATACACAGTACTGTAATACCGACGCATTTGCCGGAAAGCGGCTTGCGGAGCCTTACGGAGAGCATCTTTATATTGTGCAGAATCCGGCAGCAAAACCACTTACGCAGATGGAAATGGATGATGTCTATGCATTGCCTTATAAAAGAACCTGGCATCCGTCCTACGATGCCAGGGGCGGCGTTCCGGCAATCTCGGAAGTCAAATTCAGCCTGGTCAGCAACCGCGGCTGTTTTGGCGGATGCAGTTTCTGTGCACTGACGTTCCATCAGGGACGGATCATCCAGACCAGAGGGCATGAGTCCATTATCGAAGAAGCGAAACAGATGACGGAAGATAAGGATTTCAAAGGCTATATCCACGATGTCGGCGGACCGACCGCCAACTTTCGCCATCCGGCATGCGAAAAACAGCTGAAAAAGGGCGTGTGTCCGAACAAACAATGTCTGTTTCCAAAGCCGTGTCAGAATATGCGGGCAGACCACAAAGATTATCTGATCCTGCTGCGTAAACTGCGGAAGATCCCGAAAGTCAAGAAAGTGTTTATCCGTTCCGGTATCCGCTTTGATTATCTGATGGCAGATAAGGATGAGAGCTTCTTCCGGGAACTGGTCAAATACCATATCAGCGGACAGCTCAAAGTGGCTCCGGAACATGTGGCGGACAAAGTGCTCGCAAAGATGGGCAAACCGGAGCATGCTGTTTATCAGAAATTTGTTAAAAAATATGAACAGCTCAACAGACAGGAGGGTATGAACCAGTTTCTGGTGCCGTATCTGATGTCCTCCCACCCGGGCTGTTCCCTGACAGAAGCTGTGGAACTGGCAGAATATCTCCGTGATCTTGGCTATATGCCGGAGCAGGTGCAGGACTTTTATCCGACACCGTCCACGATCTCGACCTGTATGTACTATACCGGTGTCGATCCGCGGACGATGGAGCCGGTCTACGTTCCGAAAAATCCGCATGAGAAAGCGATGCAGAGAGCTCTGATCCAGTACCGCAATCCGGCCAATTATGAGCTGGTCAAAGAGGCACTGTTAAAGGCACACCGCAGCGACCTGATCGGATTTGACGCCAAATGTCTGATCCGCCCGCGTCCGGATAAAAATCGTCAAAATTATCAGGGCACGGATAAAAATCGCCGGGGACAAGATGACAGAAACATGGGTGGCAAAAACGCAGGCAGGAAAAATACAGGAAACAGCAGCAATCAAAATGGACGAAATACTGCAAAAGAGCGTCCGACAGGCAAAAAGAAGACAATCCGCAACACGCATAACAGAAAGAAGAAGTGATATGTCAGAAAGAAAAAAGATTGCCATTGTAACGGGAGCCTCTTCCGGTATGGGAAGAGCATTTGTACAGCAGATCATGGACAAGTACCGCAGACTCGATGAAATCTGGGTGATTGCAAGGCATCTGCAAAAAGAGATGTGGCAGGAACGTTTTGGGACAAAGATTGTGCTTCTGCCGCTGGATCTTTTGCAGGAAGCACAGCAGGAGCGGTTAAGATGCAGGCTCTTTGCGGAGGATGTCCGGGTCAAGATTTTGGTAAATGCCGCCGGAATGGGACGGATCGGAACATTTGAAGAGATCACACTTCCGGAGCATCAGCAGACGACGAGGCTGAACGATGAAGCACTGATGACCGTCACGTATCTGTGCCTTCCTTATATGGAGAAAGGCAGCCATATCATTCAGATGGCATCGGCATCGGCGTTTGTGCCGCAGCCGGGATTTGCCGTCTATGCGGCATCAAAAGCTTATGTGCTGAGCTTTTCCAGAGCACTGCGAAGCGAAGTGCGAAAAAAAGGTATCACCGTGACCTGTGTGTGCCCGGGACCGGTGGACACGGCTTTTTTTGAAGGAGCCGAGAAATACCATAAAATGCCGTTGTTTAAGAGAAAATCTATGGCAGATCCAAAGCCTGTCGTAGAAAAGGCCGTTTATGATGCGGCCTGCGGGCGGGCATTGTCCATTTACGGATGGTCGATGAAAGCGTTGTTTCTTGCGTGCAAGATTTTGCCGCACCGTCTGATCATTGACCTGACTGCCATATTTTTTAAACCATAACGCAACCGGCAGCCAGACTCTGTGAAAGGACCGACTGTGAATCGGAAACAACTGGAGGAAATCATGAAGAGAGACAAAGGAGAATTTGGGTATATCAAATCCCAGAAAATCAAACGCGGACTGATCACGCTGGTGATGTTTGCAATCCCGATCATCATTTTTCTGACCGGGCTTTTTATCACAAAGACAAGGCTGAATATGTTTACCTTTGTGGCGATCATGGGGTGTATTCCGGCAGCCAGAGCAGCAACCGGGTTTATCATGATGCTGATGCAAAAACCGGCATCGGAAGCATTAAAAGAAAAGATCGAGCATGTAAACGAAAATGTACGGATCTTATATGATATGACCTTTACTGCTTATCAGAAAACAGTTCCGGTCGATGCAGTTGCCGTGAGCGGGACGCAGGTGATCGGTTATGTGAGCAGTGAAAAAGCGGATCTTTCGTTTGGAGAAGAACACATCCGGGAGATTTTAAAGAACAATAAATGCAAATCGGTCGGTGTGAAACTGTTCCGGGAGGAAAAACGTTTTCTGGATCAGTTAAAGCAGATGAACCAGAAACAGAGTGAACATGAGACGACGGGCAGCCGGAAGGCAGAATATATCTGCGACGTGCTGCGTGCGATCGTACTTTAACAAAATCAGGCAGCAAAGCGGATTGCGAATATCCGCCTGACAACAGTAAAATACCGGGAAAGGAAAAGCAATGAGAGAACTTGTGATCTCAAAGTACGAGGCAGGGCAGCGTTTTGATAAATTTCTCGCAAAATATATGGAACTGGCACCGAAAAGCTTTTTCTATAAGATGATGCGAAAGAAAAACATCACGCTGAACGGTAAAAAAGCAGCAGGAAATGAAAAACTGGAAAAGGGAGATACAGTGAAACTGTTCCTCTCCGAAGAGACGATCGAAGGATTCCGGGAAAAGAAAAAAAGAGCCGTACATACCAGGGCAAAGCTGGATATTCTCTATGAAGATGAGCAGGTCATGCTGATCAACAAGCCGGCAGGGATGCTCTCGCAGAAGGCGGAAAAAGGCGATATTTCCATGGTGGAGCATCTGATTTCCCATCTTCTGGATACCGGCGAAGTGACCGAAGAAATGTTAAAAACATTCCGGCCGTCCCTGTGCAACCGTCTGGACCGCAATACGAGCGGAATCGTGGCAGCGGGCAAGACGCTGCAGGGTTTGCAGATGCTCTCCGGGCTTTTCAAAGAACGTACCCTGCACAAATATTACCTTTGTATCGTAAAAGGCGTGATCAAAGAAGAACAGGATGTCAGAGGATGGCTTCTGAAAAACGAAAAGACCAACCAGGTCAGAATTTTCAAAAACGAGACAAAGGATGCCAGACCGATCCACACAAAATACCGTCCGCTTGCAGACAATGGGCAGGAGACGCTTCTGGAGATCGAGCTTCTGACAGGACGTACGCATCAGATTCGTGCCCATTTGTCCTATATGGGACATCCGATCTTCGGTGATCCGAAATACGGAGACGCGGTGTTAAATAAAAAACTGACTTCCGGGTACGGACTTCACATGCAGCTTCTGCATGCCTGGCATCTGGTATTTCCAGAGCTTTCCGGTGATTTTGAAGGACTTTCCGGTAAAAGCATCTACGCTCCGGCACCGAAGCAGTTTGTGAGTATTGCACAGAAAAGAGGACTTGGAACATGGGAACATGGAATTCCAGAGGTTTAAGAGGGTCCGCACTTGAGGAACTGATCAACCGCACGAACGAACAGTATCGCGAGAAAGGGCTGGCACTGATCCAGAAGATCCCGACTCCGATCACGCCGATCAAGATCGACAAAGAAAAGCGTCATATCACGCTGGCGTATTTTGATCAGAAAAGTACGGTCGATTATATCGGGGCAGTGCAGGGGATCCCGGTTTGCTTTGATGCAAAAGAATGTGCGTCAGATACCTTTGCTCTCCAGAATATCCATCCGCATCAGGTCGCTTTTATGCAGGATTTTGAAAAACAGGGAGGGATCGCCTTTCTGCTGATCTATTATACCGGAAGAAATCTGATCTTATATCTTCCGTTCAAGGATATGATACGGTTCTGGGAACGGGCACAGAATGGAGGACGCAAAAGTTTCCGTTTTGAAGAAGTAGATCTTTCCTATCAGATTGAAGCCGGACACGGCGTATTTGTACCGTATCTGGAAGCGATTCAAAAAGATTTGGATGCCAGGGATTGACAGAAATCAGAATTGAGCATATAATAACATCTGATTTTGCATGATAATTAGGTAACACGTTAATACAATAAAGTGAAACAGATGGAGAATTTGAAGGATCTAATGCATGATTTTATACGATAATGCCGATATTTACATGACGGGATTATTGCATATTCTCACAAAGAGCAAGGGCAGAAGAGAATGGAGGAACCTATGGAACAGAGACTGCTGCACACACCGGAGGGCGTGCGTGATATCTACAGCGGAGAGTACGCCAGAAAGAAAGCACTTTTACAGAAACTGCACAGAGTCGTAGAGGGTTACGGTTACTGTGATATTGAGACACCGACCTTTGAATATTTTGATGTATTCAGCAGAGAGATCGGAACGACTCCGTCCAAAGATCTGTATAAATTTTTTGACCGCGAGGGAAACACCCTTGTACTTCGCCCGGATATGACACCGGCGATCGCCAGAGCCTATGCAAAATATTTTTCCAATGAGGAACTGGGTGTCCGACTTTCTTACATGGGAAATACGTTTGTAAACAACTCAAGCCTTCAGGGACATTTAAAAGAAATGACACAGCTCGGTGCGGAGCTGATCGGGGACGGCAGCGTGGAAGCCGATGCCGAGATCACGGCAATGATCGTAGAGATGCTGCTGGCAGCCGGACTTACCGAATTTCAGGTGAGCATCGGACATGTAGAGTTCTTCCAGAGCCTGCTTGCAGAGGCCGGTGTTGACAAAGCTACTGAGCAGGAACTTCGCAGACTGATCACCAACAAAAATAATTTCGGTGTCGAGACACTGCTTGAAGAGCGGAACATGAATGAAAAGCTGACGAACCTGTTCAAACGCCTTCCGCAGATGTTCGGAAACATCGAAGTGCTCGATCAGGCAGAGAGTATGACTGATAATACACAGGCTCTGGCGGCGATCGCCCGCCTGCGTAAACTGTATGAGATCATCCGCAAATATGGATATGAGAAATATATTTCCTTTGACCTTGGTATGCTTGGAAGCTACGGTTATTATACCGGCGTACTGTTTCGTGCCTACACGTTCGGAACGGGAGATGCCGTTGTAAAAGGAGGTCGCTACGATCAGCTGATGGGATACTTTGGAAAGCCGGCAGCATCGATCGGATTTGTCGTGCAGGCAGATGAGCTTTTAAATGCACTTTCCAGACAGAAGATTGCAGTTCCGGTCGAAGAAGGACCGACGCTGGTTCTCTATGACAGTTTCGTCCGTGATCAGGCGATCGAAGCATCCATTCAGATCCGCAGGGACGGAGGAAAGGCAGCTCTGATGAGAAGAATAGAAGGTTATCCGCTTTCTTTCTACAGTGCCTATGCGAAACGCAATGCACTTGAGAAGGTTGTTTATTTTGCAGCGGACGGAAACGTACAGACAGTGAAACCGCAGGAGGAAAAAGCATGAGATATCTGACATTTGCACTGGGAAAAGGACGGCTCGCAAAGAAAACACTGGAGCTGTTTGAGAAAATTGGGATCACCTGCGAGGAGATGAAGGATAAAGATTCCAGAAAACTGATCTTTGTCAATGAAGAGCTGAAACTGCGTTTCTTTCTTGCAAAAGGACCGGATGTGCCGACTTATGTCGAATACGGTGCGGCTGATATCGGTATCGTAGGCGAAGATACCATCCTGGAAGAACAGCGGAAACTGTATGAAGTTCTGGATCTTGGATTCGGAAAATGCCAGATGTGTGTCTGCGGACCACAGTCTGCGGCAGAACTTCTGAAACATCAGGAGCAGATCCGTGTGGCAACCAAGTATCCGCATATTGCAAAAGACTATTTTTATAATAAAAAACACCAGACAGTAGAGATCGTCAAACTGAACGGTTCGATCGAGCTGGCACCGATCGTCGGACTTTCCGATGTGATCGTCGATATTGTGGAGACCGGTTCCACACTTCGCGAAAACGGTCTGGTCGTACTCGAAGAAATATGCCCGTTATCTGCCAGAGTGGTAGTCAACCAGGTGAGCATGCGTATGGAAAATGAAAGAATTACAAAGATTTTGACAGATCTGAAATCTGTGATCAAACAGGAGGCGTAAAAGAATGCGTACAATAGCACTTACAGAGGAAACCAGAAAAAACGTGCTTGAGAATCTGCTGAAACGCAGCCCGAGCAGCTATGGAGAATTCGAGGATGCTGTGGCAGAGATCGTTGAGAATGTACGAAACAACAAAGATGCGGCAGTGTTTGAATATACGAAAAGATTTGACGGTGCCGATATCAACGCCGGAAACATCAAAGTGACAAAAGAAGAGATTGACGAAGCTTACGAACAGGTTGATCCGTCTCTTCTGGATGTTATCCGAAAAGCACTGGTCAACATTCGTGAATATCACGAAAAACAGGAAAAATACAGCTGGTTTGACAGCAAACCGGACGGAACCATGCTTGGACAGAAAGTCATGCCGCTTGCAAAAGTCGGTGTCTATGTTCCGGGTGGAAAAGCAGTTTATCCTTCTTCTGTTCTGATGAATGTTGTACCGGCAAAAGTGGCAGGTGTGGAGAAGATCATCATGACGACCCCTTGCGGAAAGGACGGAAAAGTGTATCCGTCCACACTTGTTGCCGCTATGGAGGCAGGAGCCGATGAGATCTACAAAGTGGGTGGTGCCCAGGCGATTGCAGCTCTGGCATTCGGAACCGAGAGTATACCAAAAGTAGACAAGATCGTAGGTCCTGGAAACATCTATGTGGCACTTGCCAAAAAAGCTGTTTACGGACATGTCAGCATTGATTCCATCGCCGGACCGAGCGAGATCCTGGTACTGGCAGATGAGACAGCCAATCCGCATTATGTGGCAGCCGATCTGCTCTCTCAGGCAGAACACGACGAGATGGCTTCTGCGATCCTGGTAACGACAAGCCGTGACTTTGCAGATAAAGTTTCCGAAGAGATCGAAGGCTATTTAAAAACTCTCTCAAGAAGCGAGATCATCCGCAAATCACTGGACAATTATGGCTACGCACTGGTTGCAGAGACGATGGACGAGGCGATTGAGACTGCAAACGAGATCGCATCTGAGCATCTGGAGATCGTGACGGCCAACCCGTTTGAAGTAATGATGAAGATCCGCAATGCCGGAGCCATCTTTATCGGAGAATACAGCAGCGAACCGCTGGGCGATTATTTTGCCGGACCGAACCACGTACTGCCGACCAACGGAACTGCAAAATTCTTCTCCCCGCTTGGCGTAGATGACTTTATCAAACGTTCCAGCATCATCTATTATTCAAGAGAGGCACTCAAAGATATCCACAAAGATATCATCCAGTTTGCCGAGGCAGAAAAACTGACGGCACATGCAAATTCGATCCGTGTCCGTTTTGAAGAGGAAGATGCCAATGAGTAGGACAGCCACCATCACCCGGACAACAAAAGAAACGGATATCGCAATGACGCTTTCCCTTGATGGAAGCGGAAAATCCAAGATCAGTACCGGCATCGGATTTTTTGATCATATGCTGGACGGATTTACCAGACATGGGCTGTTTGATATGAAACTTTCCGTAAAAGGAGATCTCTATGTGGACTCCCACCACACGATCGAAGATACCGGGATCGTGCTCGGCAATGCGATCCGCGAGGCAGTCGGTGACAAAAAAGGCATAAAACGCTACGGACATTTCATTCTTCCGATGGATGAGTGCCTGGTCGTGTGTGCCGTCGATCTGTGCGGAAGACCGTATTTATCCTTTGATGATGTATTTACCGTACCGAAATGCGGGGATATGGACACCGAAATGGTACGTGAATTTTTCTATGCTGTTTCCTATGCGGCAGCAATGAATCTGCATATAAAAGTCTTGACACCCGGAAATAATCATCATATGATGGAAGCAATGTTCAAAGCATTTGCGAAAGCACTGGACATGGCGGTTGGAATGGATAGCCGCATTACAGATGTGCTTTCGACGAAAGGAAGTTTATAATGCAGAAGAAAATTGTGGTACATATGTATCTGAAAAACGGGAAGGCAGTGACCGGTTTTGACGGAAAAGAACTGCTTGAAGATGGCGATGTGATGAGTATTGCCCAGCATTACAGCAACAACGGGGCAGATGAGCTTCTGATCTTTGATCTGTCGGATGACGATGCAGATCACGAGCAGTCTCTCAATCTGATCCGCCAGATCAGCCGGGTGATCGATATCCCGATGAGTGGTGGCGGCCATATTAAAAATCTGGAAGATGTGAAAAAGCTTCTCTACGCAGGATGCCAGCAGGTTTTCTTAAATTATGCCAAAGCAGCCAATATTGAACTGACAGAAGAAGTATCCAAACGTTTCGGAAAAGAAAAAATCGCGATCTGTACAGACAGTTTTGCACAGCTGCAGGCAAACAAGGCGAGGGTAAATGAATATACCTCCCGTGTGATCCTGCTCTGCGATGAAGTGGATGTGCGTACAACTGCCCGCCTTGTAGAAGTGCCGGTACTTCCGGTTTCCACACGTGCAGACCGTCACGGCCTGCTGAAGCTTCTGATGCTCGACAATATCTGCGGTGTCTGCGGAGATACATTCTCTGATCTGAATGAAGATCTGATGGCAGCCAAGCTGGAAGCGAAAAAGCATGGCGTTGAGATCAATACGTTCGAGAGCAAGATGAGCTGGAATGAGCTGAAACTGAACTCCGACGGCATGATCCCGGTTGTTGTGCAGGACTACAAAAATCTGGAAGTGCTGATGGTCGCTTATATGAACCGTGAAGCTTTTGAAAAGACTGTGGAGTCCGGAAAGATGACCTACTGGAGCAGGAGCCGCAACGAACTGTGGCAGAAAGGTGCGACCTCCGGACATGTCCAGTATGTCAAACAGCTTTCCATCGACTGCGACAACGATACCATCCTGGCAAAGGTGCAGCAGATCGGTGCCGCATGCCATACCGGGAACCGCAGCTGTTTCTACCGTGAGATCTTAAAGAAAGATTACCATGAGACCAATCCGGCGATCGTTTTCGACCATCTCTATAAGCTGATCGAGGATCGCAAACAGCATCCGAAAGAAGGATCTTACACCAACTACCTGCTTGAACAGGGCATTGACAAGATCCTCAAAAAAGTCGGAGAAGAAGCGACGGAGATCATCATTGCAGCGAAAAACCCGAATCCGGAGGAGATCAAGTACGAGATTTCCGATTTTCTGTACCATGTGATGGTACTGATGTCTGAACGCGGTGTGACTTGGGATGATATCACCAGAGAGCTTGCAAACCGCTAAGGGTATGATTTTGATATAACCGAATAAAACCCCGCCTTTTTGCATAGCGTATAGCAGAAAGGCGGGATTTTTATGCATACAGGCTTAAGTGAAGAGCAGAGACGGCAGATCGAAAAGATGCGGCGGCAGAGCGGCCGTATGTCGGTTTACCGGAAAACGGCAGAAAAAGTGAATGATTTTTCAGAAAAAACAGAAGAACTTCCACAGAACGGGAGTTCTTTTTTTACACGCCTTCTGGCGGCAATGCTGCTGCTGGCACTGTTTTTGCAGTTTCATTTGAGCGGCAGTTCGATCTTTGGATATAACAGCCGGGAGGCGGTCACGGCGGTCAGTCAGAGCATAGACTTGCAGAAAGTGGCAGATTCTGTTAAAATAAAATAATATGTGGGTCAGAACGTCATGGATTTCAGACTCGCGAAACAGGAGAAAGCATAAATAAATACAGGTAATATAAGCATCAGGAGGAAGCACATGGGGAATAAACAAAGGGGAAAAATGAAAAAAAGACTGCTTGTGGCAGCACTTGCGGCATGCATGGCATTTCCGGCAAGTCTTCCGGCACAGGCAGCAGGCACGGTACACGGCAAAAAGGTCGGCTGGATACAGGAAGAAGGGCAGACGTACTACTGTGATCCATCTACCCTGCAGAATGTACGCGGCAAATGGCAGCTGATCGGCAAAAATTACTATTATTTTGACCAGCTGGGCAGATTGATCCGCAACAAATGGGTTGGAAATTATCACGTCGGCGACAACGGAGCCCTGGAAAAAAACAAGTGGATCGGCAAATATTTTGTCGGTGAAAACGGAAAGTGGATCAAAAAATTCAAGGGCGGCTGGTATAAGATCAACAAAAAGTGGTATTATTATACAAAAGAAGGCGTAAAGAAAACCGGCTGGTTAAAGTACAAAGGCAATAAGTACTATCTGGATAAAAACGGTGTGCGTCTGACCAAGTGGCAGAAGATCAAGAATACCACCTACTATTTTACGAAAAAAGGTAAACAGCGGAGTACTTCCTGGAAAAAGAAAGGCGGCTGGTATTACCCGACCAGCACGACCGGCTCGGTGTACAAAGGCGAGCGTATGAACACAGGAAGCCGCCTGACAGCAACCAAGATCGAGTACCGCACTTCCACGCTCAAAGTCATCCTTCGCAAACACAGAGCGTACAGCACCTGCTACTGGACTGCGGATATAAAGATCAACAATCCAAACCAGATGTTTTCGGCATTTTCCTATGGGACGTATGGCGGAACAAGAGAGACGACTTCGCATGCGGTAAAACGCACCAAATCAATCATCGGCATCAATGCCAGTGCTTTTTCCTATTCGGACGGCAGACCTTGTTTTGATGCAGTGAAGATCCAGAAAGGCAAGATCTACAACCGTGCAGGCGGTACAAGCTATTCCAACTGTGCCGTTCTCTGGGACGGAACCATGTTTACGCCGGAAGTACATCTTTCCGCCGAAGATCTGGTGGAAATGGGCGTAAAAGACAGCTACAATTTCGGACCGCCGCTGATCGAAAACGGCAAAAAAGTTACATACAATATGGCAAATTCTGCAAACGACTGGTCACTGATGTTCTATAAAGATCCAAGAAGTGCCGTCGGTATGGTAGAGAAAGGCCATTACATTCTACTCGTTGCAGACGGAAGAGGGATCGGCGGTTCCCTCGGACTTACCAGAACCGAGATGCAGAATATTTTCAAAAGCTACGGCTGTACCTACGCCTACAATATGGACGGCGGCGGATCAGCAACCCTTGCTTACCGCGGAACGGTGTTGAACCATCCATCCGACGGAGCAGAGCGGGCATGTGGAGATTTCCTGCTGTTCAAAGAATAAGAGGTAAAGAACAGCTGAATAAAACTTATAAAAGTATATAAATAACTGTTGAATTTTATAGGTTATTAGTATAGAATAATATTGAAAGGAAGTGATGCTTTGAGTAAATATTATTCTATACATGAATTTTCAAAAATTATAGGTGTATCTGCACAAACGTTGCGAAATTGGGATTCTAACGGAAAACTTCATCCGCATCATACTACAACAAGTGGATATAGATATTATTCTGATGAACAGCTCAGCCAAGTAATGAATGTAAAGCCTAGAAATCGCATTACAATCGGATATTGTCGTGTTTCAAGTCATAAGCAAAAGGATGATTTAGAACGACAGATTGATAATGTGAAAACATATCTTATGGCAAAAGGACAACCGTTTGAGATAATAAGTGATATTGGTTCTGGCATTGACTACAAGAAAAAAGGACTTCGGGAACTAATCAAACGCATTTCTCAAAATCAGGTTGAAAAGGTTGTTGTTTTGTATAAAGACAGGCTTTTAGGTTTTGGTTTTGAGTTGGTAGAATATATAGCTTCGCTATATAACTGTGAAATTGAGATTATTGACAATACTGAAAAATCTGAGCAACGAGAACTCGTTGAAGATTTAGTACAAATAATCACAGTATTCAGTTGTAAGCTACAAGGAAAACGAGCGAATAAAGCTAAGAAACTTGTTCAAGAATTGATACAGGAGGAAGAAAATGATGGTAAAAGCCGTAAGGGTAATGTTAGCACCTAATAATGTACAACAAACTAAAATGTTTCAATATGCAGGTGCGGCAAGATTTGCTTATAACTGGGCTTTAGCCAAGGAAAAGGATAATTATGAAAAAGGTGGCAAGTTCATTTCGGATTCAGAGCTTAGAAAAGAATTTACAAGGCTTAGGAATTCTGCTGAATACGCGTGGCTACAAAATGTTTCCAATAATGTAACCAAACAGGCAATTAAAGATGCTTGCATAGCCTACAAAAACTTTTTCAAAAGTTTGCAAAAACATCCGAGGTTCAAGTCTAAAAAGAAATCGACGCCTAAATTTTATCAGGACAACATTAAAATACAGTTTAGTGACACTCACGTTAAATTTGAGGGATTTTCTTCCAGCAGGAAAGCTAACAAACAAAAGCTGAACTGGGTAAGACTTGCAGAACATGGACGTATTCCCACAGATGCTAAATATATGAATCCGAGAATATCCTTTGACGGATTAAACTGGTGGATTAGCGTATGCGTGGAATTTCCAGACTGCAAGAAAAATCTAAATAATGATGGTATCGGAATTGATTTAGGAATTAAGGATTTGGCTATTTGCTCTGATGGCAACACATACAAGAATATTAATAAAAGCCAAGTAGTTAAAAAACTAGAGAAATGCAGACGCAGGTTACAGCGTAGAGTTTCTCGAAAGTATGAGAAAAATAAGAAAGGAGTAAGTTACTGTAAAACTAAAAATGTAATCAAAAACGAAAAACGTTTGCTTAAAGTGAATCATAGATTAACAAATATTCGTAAAAACTATTTAAATCAGACCACATCTGAAATCGTAAATCGAAAACCAAGATTTATTTGTATTGAAGATTTAAACGTTAGTGGAATGATGAAGAATAGACATTTATCCAAAGCGGTTCAGAAGCAGGGATTCTTTGAATTCAGAAAACAGCTTGAGTACAAATGTAATAACAATGGTATTCAGCTCATTGTAGCTGATAGATTTTATCCATCGTCAAAACTTTGCAGTTGTTGTGGAAATATAAAAAAGGATTTGAAATTATCTGACAGAATTTATAAATGTGAATGTGGAAATATTATAAATAGAGATTTTCAAGCATCACTAAACCTAAAAGCTTATGGAGAAAAATTTGCAAGCTAACAATGAAACGTTAATGCAAATATGTACGGATACGTTAATTCGGAATTTACGCCTATGGAGAGTACAAGAACTTGTGAGTAGTATCTGTTTCGACAGTACAAAAGCATACTCATTGAAGTAGGAATGAAACATAAAGGTTTATAACTTTTTATAAGTTTTCAGTAACGGTATATATGAGAATAACACTGATCACAGTCGGAAAAATAAAAGAAAAATATTTTACAGATGCCATCGCAGAATACCAGAAACGTTTAAGCAGATACTGCAAACTGGAAATTCTGGAAGTGGCGGATGAAAAGACACCGGACGGTGCAAGTGCGGCCATTGAAGAACAGATCAAAGAAAAAGAAGCAGAGCGTGTCCGGAAAGTGTTAAAAGACAGTGCCTATACGATCGCTCTGGCGATCGACGGAAAGCAGATGACATCCGAAAATTTTGCCGAAAAGATCCAGGGTCTTGGTATCCGTGGGGAGAGCCATATCTGCTTTCTGATCGGCGGATCACTTGGCATGTCGGACAGTCTCCTTCGCCAGGCAGACGAACGCATCAGTTTTTCGAAAATGACATTTCCGCACCAACTGATGCGTGTGATCCTTCTGGAACAGATTTATCGCGGTTTCCGAATCATCCATCACGAACCATATCACAAATAAATCAGTCTTTTTTTGCCTCTTCTAAGACAGAAGTGCAGTGAGGACAGCGTGTTGCCTCAATGTCGATCTCTGTTTTACAGAAGGGGCATTTTTTTGTTGTCGGAGCTTTTGGCTCTTCCACTTTATGACCGATCGAAGTCAGCTTGTTGATCGCCTTTAACAGGCAGAACAGAACGAAAGCCATAAAGATAAAGTTTACAACATCCGAAAGAAAAGAAGAGGCAAATTTTTTAAACTCTTCAAAGAACTTTTTCATATGTAGATTCCTCCTTCATACAGAATTGCAGAAGGTTCGTGATGAGGATTCCACGATTTTTCGTAACGGTTCCATATCTTCACAGTTACGATTTATCTGATTTATTTTGTCATAATGGCAGGGGCATGGTCAAGCTGACCAGAATCAGGTTTCAGATCTTATGTGTGATTGTTGTCCTGGTACTATGATAGAATGCCTGTTATATGTCTTAAAATATCTGAAAATAAGAAAAATAGCATTAAGTATTCTTGAAAAACAAAATATTAAAAATATTTATAATGACTATATAAAATAATTCTGATAAAAAATCGAATAATTATTGACTACACGAGCGTAGTATGATATCGTGAAATTACAAGCAACGGGACAGGCAGAATATGGAGATCTGCAAAAAACAAAGGAGGAAACTGGATGAAGAAAAAATGGATATAGTAATGCATTGAAAAAAATTGTAGTAAAGGATAAAACTTCTAGAAAAACAGTGAGTAAAACAGTTGATTTAGTTGTTGATGGTGACAACAAGGAAACGTATATTGATTATGATATAGATACTTGGATTGTGGATGACGATAAGGAGTTTTCGATGACATTTAACTATCCGATTCAACAAACGAGTATTAAAAAAGATATTACAATAAGTGACTATAGACTAAACAATACTTTATCTCTATTGCCGGATAGAACATACAGTGCAGACCGCAAACAGATAGCATTAAGTCCGCTAGATGGTGGATATGAAACAGGTCATTATTATTCTTTAAATACTAATGTAAAATCAGATGGAGGGAATAGCTTAAATAATAAAAATAAATATTATTTTTATAGACTAAAGGAGGCATCGTAATGATAAATACAAAAAAATATTTATTCATTTTAATTGGATTTTTAACAGCAATTTTATATCTGCATCCGGCATCAGTACTGGCAGAGGAAGCTCAGAAAATTACAGTTTCTTATCGGTATGTTGATGAGGATACTGGAGAAGTTTTTAAAGAGCAAAAGCGTAGTACAGACAAGCAAGCGGGAGAATCTTATGAGGCTACACCGGCAGAAGAATGGGAGTATGCTTCAAGTAACAATGGGCTGGTAGAAGGAAAAATAAAAGGAGAGCAAGGAAAAACTTATATGCTTGACTTTGAATATCCGAATAATATTCTAAAAATAGAGTGCCTTTCTGAAAGTTCGGAAGAAAATGTAATTCA
>ENA-UONZ01000762-UONZ01000762.1-human-gut-metagenome-genome-assembly--contig:-C93old-NODE-762-length-46036-cov-14.736957_pt1 | contig 46036 bp, 49 predicted proteins | sample MGYA00242468_ERZ724015 | MGnify/ENA metagenome assembly ERZ724015
GCTTCGTGCCGATGCTGGTGAGCGAGGCAAGCTTATTGTTGATGCTGGCCAGATAGCCATTGCTCGCCATGAGCTGGGTTATGTTGGTAGCAAGGGAATCGACCTTGGAGGAGATGGAGGAGACGGTGGAGGAGATGGAGGAAACCTTAGAAAAAATACTGGAAAGCAAGGAATCGGCATCATACTTACAAATATAAAAACCACCAGAGGGATTCCGAAACCAAGTATAAGAGCCAGCTTTATAAACGCCTATGTAATAACCATCAGAGCGAGAAACAATTGTAGCCGCATATTTACCGGATGAAGGAAAGCCATCGGAGGAATAAACATTACGCTCCAAATTGTAGTTAACCTCAACGCACAAATCAGACAATGCATCATAGGAAAGATAAGTAGAAGTAGTATTGCTAGAAGAACCACCACTACCAAAACCACCACCACGCTGACCGCCACCAAAACCAGCAGCATAGGACGGCACAGCACTTAAAGCAAAAATTGACAAACAACAAATAAATGTTATAATGAACTTGCGAAACATAAAACACCGTCCTTACAAGCAGAAATGAGGTAAACATGAATTCTTACATCGAAGCGCAAATCTTCAATATGAAATCCATGGTAAAAGTGTTTAATCAATCTTGCAAAATGGCAGCAACGAAAGATGATGGAAAAATCAGCAAAGAGGAAATGAAGCAGCTAAATAAAATTCAAGCAGCCGCTGAGCGGTTTTGCAAAGAGTTAGATAAAATCAAATAGTATCCATTCCCCGGCCCGGTGCCGGGGATTATTTTTCGTCCTTATGCCGGGCCTTATTGGGCTGGAACTTTTGCGGAAACAGGGAGCGCAGGAGCTTGAGAATCACCCAGAGCATGGCCGAGCCGATGAGGGTGAGCACGAACAGGAACACCAGCACAATGGCGGCGTAGATGAGAAATTTAATCATAGTCAGTCAGCCTTTCCGAAAAGTAGTTTCAGCGCATAGGAGGGCTTAACATGCTCCAGGGCACAGGAAATCAGGAATGCCATAAGGGCAAGCAGCGCAAACACAGCAGCACCAATCAGCAGGAAATACAGGAAGTAAAGCATCAGTTTGAAAAACATAGAATCAACTCATTGGATGCAGGAGCAGGAGTCGAACCTACAGCACCGGATCACGATTCCGGTATGTTACCGTTACACCATCCCGCAGAATTAGAAAAAGTCCTTGATTGTCTGGAAAAGGAAGCGGCCAAGAGCATAAGCAAAGCCAGCAATCACGCAGTATTTGAACTTGTCAAAGGGATTGAAAGACATGGCCGACCTCTTTTTGAAAGTGTAGATTCAATGGTATTACTTGATTTATCCGCCCTTTATCGGGCGGTTAAATCAAGCATTGTCTGTACCGGCTCACGGGCGGCTGCATCCGCCCAGTCGTGCCTATGAAGATAGGCATCAACGCCGGGGTAGTCGGTGATACGTCCGGAGGGCTGAAACTCACGGACGATGTGGATACGGCGAAAGAAAGCATCACGGGTTTCCCGGTCAATATTCATATATTGCTGTTCCGGGGGAATGTTAGTGATGATGAAAACCTTAGTGAAACAGGCTTGACGGTTGAAATAGCGGCATGGGAGTAACAGCGGATAGCCGTCAAGATAGTTCAGCATATCACCGTGTTTTAGGCCGGAGCGAAATTCCTCAAAGATGATGACATCTTGACCGTCATAGGTATCAAAGGGGTGCTTGTAGTCGGTGACGCGGTAGCAGTTAGCATAGCCATACTTATCCATGACAGAGCGGGTCTTGCCGCCGCCTGTCTTGCCGAATATGTAAGTGACTTCCAAGTCACGCCAAGAATCCTTAAACTGTGCGTCACGGTACATAGAGCGGACACGCTCCACCTTTTCCAAGTCACGGTAGGCGCTTGCCACAGCGTCCACTATGTCCTCATTGGTGGCACCGGCCCTTATCAGCTCAACGATTTTGTCAGCGTCACGGGATTTGCCTTGCTGCTCCATGGGCATCTCGCCGCCTTCTTCAAAGGTATCAGAAAAATTGATACCTTCATGGAGGTGGCCGCCGGTGTCCTTGTAGGAGTAAGAGCCGTCCGGCTGCTTGTTGAACTTCGGGCCGTCCTTGAGGACGTAGGCGCGGTTTTCCGAGGATTTACCGCGGGCAATGTCACGGTGGAAGGAGGGGAAACGAGCGTCAATTTGCGTGTGTGTCAGTTGGTTTTCGCTTACAAGGTATACATGGGTGTGAAGTGTTTCACATTCGTCACCTTGTTCGTCACACATGCACCAGTAAACGACAGGGGGCAGATCGAGCACAGAGGCCTTGATACGGGCGTGGTCAAAATCATGCACAATGGGGTTGTTGATGGTGATAAGCCATTTCCGGGAGCGTGGCATAGAAAAACCTCCGAGTTTGACAATTTTTTGCCAAAGAATCTCAACTTCTCAAAAGTTGCAGGGGGGTAATACTGACCCCCTGCCCCATAGGGCGGCTGCGCCGCCCTATGGCTATGGAGGGACACACGGAAATGGGAATGGGAAAGCTGGCTTGTCCATCACTTCGCCGGGGAGAAGTCGAAGACGTAGCCGCGGTTATCGAGGCCCACATTGTACTCCTTGCCGACCTCAATAAGGTCGAGGGGGTAAGTGTCGGGATCCAGAGCCAGGGTCAGAGCAGCCTCACCAATGACACCACGGGCCTTGCCGAGATAGTGAATCTGATTGAAGTTGTAGGGCCGCCCGGTTTTCTTCGCAACACCCTCCAGGTGAGCCTTGCCGCAGACTTTAATTTTCATGTTGAAATACCTCATTTCGTTAATTTTAAGGTTTGAAAAACCTTTGCAATGAAATTGTAAATCAACAAAATAATCAAAATTCTTATTGACATTTGAGGATATTCTTACTATATTGTATCTGTCGAATCCCAGAGATTTACGGGGAAAATGGAACAGAAACCGTTTTTCGGAGGGGTGAGACGCTATTTTTTTGTGTGAACGGAGGAGGATAAATGTCCAAAGAGTTGATTCGCCTGCGGAATATCTGCATGGCGTTTGACGACGAGCAGGTTCTCGATAACATCAATTTGTATTTTAATGATTCGGAGTTTCTGACGCTTTTAGGCCCCAGCGGCTGCGGCAAGACCACCACACTGCGCATTATCGGCGGGTTTACGACCCCCACCAGCGGTGACGTGATCTTTGACGGCGTTAGGATCAATGATGTCCCGCCTCACAAGCGGCAGATCAACACAGTGTTCCAGAAGTATGCGCTGTTCCCGCACCTGGATGTGTTTGAAAACATTGCTTTCGGCCTGCGCATTGCCAAGGTGCCGGAGAAAGAGATTCGTGAGCGCGTTACGGAGATGCTGGGCGTTGTGAGCCTAAAGGGCTTTGAGAAGCGGCGCGTGGATCAGCTTTCCGGCGGCCAGCAGCAGCGGGTGGCCATCGCCAGAGCTCTGGTGAATCGGCCCAAGGTCCTGCTGCTGGACGAGCCCCTGGGCGCACTGGATCTGCGTCTGCGCAAGGATATGCAGAACGAGCTGAAGCGTATCCAGCAGCAGATGGGCATTACCTTTATATATGTTACCCACGATCAGGAGGAGGCCCTGACCATGTCCGACACCGTGGTGGTGATGGACAAGGGCCGCATCCAGCAGATCGGCACCCCGGAGGATATTTACAACGAGCCGAAAAACGCCTTTGTGGCGGATTTTATCGGCGAGAGCAACATCCTCGACGGCGTCATGCATGAGGACTATGTGGTGGAGTTCTTCAACCGCAAGTTCAAGTGCCTGGATAAGGGCTTTGCCCCCATGGAGCCGGTGGACGTGGTCATCCGGCCGGAGGATATTGAGATCGTCCCCGCTGACAAGGGCCGCTTGGTGGGCACGGTGACCTCCGTCACCTTCAAGGGCGTCCACTACGACACCATCGTGGACTTCAAGGGCTACAAGTGGCTCATTCAGACCACCGACTACCATGAGGTGGGCGAGACCATCGGCATCATCCTCAATCCGGATGACATCCACATTATGAAGAAGAGCGAGTATTCGGGCCTGTTCGGCGACTACAGTTCTTATTCGGCGGAGTATGACGAGATCAATGATCCCGACTTCGCCGAGGAGGATGAGGAGGACGCTGACGATGAAGACTAAGACCCCCGCCATTCCCTATGTGGTGTGGATGGCTGTATTTGTGGTGGTTCCGCTGCTGCTCATTGTGGTGTACGCCTTCACCAATTTCGACGGCAAATTCACCCTGGAGAACTTCACCAACCTGGATGTCTTCCTCCAGGTGTGCGGCAACTCCCTGTATCTGGCGGCGGTGGCCACGGTCATCTGCCTGCTGATCGCCTATCCGTTTTCCTATTTCCTGGCCCAGACGGGCCCGGCCACGCGGAAGGTGGCCATGCTTTTCATCATGCTGCCCATGTGGATGAACTTCCTGCTGCGCACCTACGCCTGGATGTCCATCCTGGAAAACAACGGCTTTCTTAACCAGTTCCTGGGCCTGGTGGGCCTGGGGCCTCTGCATATCATCAATACCGACGCGGCGGTGATTCTGGGCATGGTGTATAACTTCCTGCCCTTTATGATCCTGCCCATCTTCTCCGTCATCGAGAAGTTGGATCGGCGGTATATCGAGGCGGCCCAGGACCTGGGCGCCGGGAAGCTGCAGGTGTTCAGGCGGGTCATCTTCCCGCTGTCCGTCCCCGGGGTTATCAGCGGGATCATGATGGTGTTCATCCCGTCCATCTCTACCTTTGCCATTTCCAAGCTCCTGGGCGGCGGCATGAGCTTTCTGCTGGGCGACCTCATCGAAATGCAATTTTTGGGCTCGGCGTATAATCCCCACCTGGGCAGCGCCATTTCTCTTATGATGCTGCTGCTGGTGATTATCGCCATGCTGATCATGAACCGCTTCGGTGACGGTGAAGAAGGGGCGGTGATGATGTGATGCAGAATAGAAATCCCATTATCGCCAAGGTACTCAATGTACTGGTGTTCCTGTTTTTGTACCTGCCCATTGCGGTGCTGATCGTCTTCTCCTTCAACGACTCCAAGAGCCGCACGGTTTGGTCCGGCTTCTCCCTGCACTGGTATCAGGAGCTGTTCCAAGATGAAGAAATACTCTCCGCGTTCAGCACTACGCTGACAGTGTCCGTGCTGGCGGCGCTGATTGCCACGGTCCTGGGCACGGCGGCGGCCATCGGCTTCCACGCTATGAAGCGGCGGCCCCGGCACCTGCTTATGACCATCAACAACATCCCCATGACCAATGCCGACATCATCACCGGCGTGAGCCTGATGCTGCTGTTCGTATTCACGGGGAATATGCTGGGCTTCTCCCTGGGCTTTGGCACGCTGCTGGTGGCCCACATCACCTTTAATATCCCGTATGTAGTTCTGGCGGTGCTGCCCAAGCTGCGCCAGCTGAACCCCAACCTGGGGGAGGCGGCCATGGACCTGGGCGCCACCCCCTGGCAGGCCTTCTGGAAGGTGCTCATGCCCGAGCTGCGGCCCGGCATCCTCAACGGCCTGCTCATTGCCTTTACCCTATCCATTGACGACTTCGTGATCTCCTACTTTACCGCCGGGTCTGAGGTGGCTACCCTGGCCATGCAGATCTACGCCATGACCCGCAAGCGCATCAGCCCCGAGGTCAATGCCCTGTCCAGCATTCTGTTCATCACGGTGCTGGCCCTGCTGCTCATTGTGAACTTCCGGGAGATGCACCAGACTAAGCAGGCGGAAAAGCGGAGCAAGGCCCTCCAAAAGGACGGCGTGAAGGGAGGGGTCCAGTGATGAAGAAATTCACCATTCTGCTCCTGGCCCTGCTGCTGGCCCTGCCTCTGGCGGGCTGCAAAAAGGGACAGACGGAGCGCAGCATCAATGTGTATAACTGGGGCGAGTATATCGACGAGTCCATTTTCGACGATTTTGAGGCGGAGACGGGCATCCATGTCAATTACAACACCTTTGCCTCCAATGAGATGCTCTATTCCGCCATCAAGGGCGGCGGCAACAGTTACGATGTCATCATCCCCTCGGACTACATGGTAGCCCGGATGGGGGAGGAGGGTTTGCTGATGGAGCTGGACTACAGCAAGATCCCCAACGCGAAGAACATCGATGAGCGCTACCTGCATCCTGCCTACGACACGGAGCAGAAGTACAGCCTGCCCTATATGTGGGGCACCACGGGCATCATCTACAACACCACCATGGTGGATAAGGCTCCCACCAGCTGGATGGATCTGTTCACCACCGACCTCAAGGGACAGGTGCTGATCTTCGACAATCCCCGGGACTGCATCGGCCTGGCCCTGAAGGCCCTGGGTTATTCCTTCAACACCACCGATAAAGACGAGATCGCCGCCGCCACAGACCTGCTCATCAAGCAGAAGGAGGACGGCATCGTCCAGGCCTATGTCATGGATCAGATCTTCGACAAGATGATCAACAACGAGGCCGCCATGGGCACCTACTACGCCGGCGACTACCTGACCATGGTGGAGGAGAACCCGGATCTGGCCTTTGTGCAGCCGGAGGAGGGCAGTAATCTGTTTGTGGACGCCATGTGCATCCCTACCTGCTCCAAGAATTATGAGGACGCTCTGACTTTCATCGACTTCATGTGCCGGGATGACATCGTTCTGCGCAACTGCGACGAAACGGGCTATTCCTGCCCCTCCGCCACAGCCATGGAGGAGATGGACGAGGATATGGCCACAGACCCTGTGGCCTATCCCGGCGAGGATATCCTCAATAAGGCCGAGACCTTCGGCGGCCTGCCGGAGGACACCCTGACCTTCTATGACCACGAGTGGATCCGCATTTGCCTGGCCAAGGTGAAGTATTGAGAACCACAGATGAAAAGAGCGCATGGCATCGGCCATGCGCTCTTTTGCTGGATGGGCACATGGAAACGCTGTGCCGCATGTCATGTGGCAATCCGTGATCCCCCTGCAACGTACTTGTGCTTATGTCTCCGACGGGGCACTTTCTGCCAACAGCGGCAGAAAGTACCCAAAGAACGCCGCCAAAACCAAGGTTTTGAAATCCTTTGCGCGGCTGGGGTGCGTCCTGTGTGGAAAATCTCTTGCCACGCGAACTAAGTGCCCAGCTACACCGCCTTGCTTTCGCATCGTCTCTGCGCCGCCATCCGCTGGCCGCTCACGCTGGCCCGCGCTGGTCTGGCGCGGCAGGGATGGTCTCTGCGTCTACCGTGCGGCGTGATATGGGCATCGCGCCCTACAAACAACTTGATGATGCTGTCAAACTATGCGTAGGGGGGCTCTGCCCCGCCCCTACGGCTAACACGGGCTCCGACGGGCGGACAGGGGCGTCCATCTCTACAGGGAAAACGGATTCCCACGTCGCTTTGCTCCTCGGAATGACAGAGTTCTTTTTCCGCTGTCACTGGTGTGGAAATCCGCATCCTTTTGCACTGCACCCCCTGTCATGTGCCTCCGGCCGCTTTTCCTGTTGATATCACGGGGAATCGGTGTTATAATATGTACAGTTTACCAACGATTGACAAGGACAGACACGGTTTTGTCGGGCAGAAATACACCCATACGGCGTTAAGCCCCTTGTTAATCGATGGTACCCCCACTACATAACGATTTTGAGGTATGAAATGAAAACTGAGGAAAAGCTGAACATGACCATGCTCTGCGATTTTTACGAGCTGACCATGGGCAATGGGTATTTCAAAAACGGCTATAAGGACCGCATTACCTATTTTGACGTGTTCTTCCGGTGCGTGCCGGATGGCGGCGGCTTTGCTATCGCCGCGGGTCTGGAGCAGCTTATCGACTATATTGAGAATCTCCACTTTACCAAGGAGGATATCGAGTATCTCCGGGGCCGTAAGCTCTTTGACGAGGAGTTCCTGACCTATCTGGAGAACTTCCGCTTCACCGGCGACATTTATGCCATCCCCGAGGGAACGCCTGTGTTTCCCCGGGAGCCACTGGTGACTGTCCGGGCTCCGGCTATTGAGGCGCAGCTCATTGAGACCTTCACCCTGCTTACCATCAACCACCAGAGTCTCATTGCCACCAAGGCCAACCGCATTGTCCGGGCGGCCCGGGGCCGCACGGTGCTGGAGTTTGGCTCCCGCCGGGCACAGGGGGCGGATGCGGCCATCGTGGGCGCCAGGGCTGCCTATATCGGCGGCTGCCACGGCACGGCCTGCGCCCTGTCCGATGAACTGTATGGCGTGCCCGCAGGCGGCACCATGGCCCACGCCTGGGTGCAGATGTTTGACACGGAGTATGACGCGTTCAAGACCTACTGCGAGATATACCCCACCAATGCCACGCTGCTGGTGGATACCTATGACACGCTGAAATCCGGCGTGCCCAACGCCATCCGCGCCTTCAACGAGGTGCTCAAGCCCCTGGGTATCACCAAGTGCGGCATTCGTCTGGATTCCGGCGATATGGCGTATCTGAGCCGCAGGGCCCGGAAAATGCTGGATGACGCCGGCTGGACCGACTGCAAGATCTCTGTCTCCAACTCTCTGGACGAGTACCTGATTCAGGATCTGCTGCTCCAGGGCGCCGAGATCGATATGTTCGGCGTGGGCGAGCGGATGATCACAGCCAAGAGCGAGCCGGTGTTCGGCGGCGTATACAAGCTGGCCGCTGTGGAGGACGCAGAGGGACATATCATCCCCAAGATCAAGGTCAGCGAGAACGTGGAGAAGATCACGGTGCCCCACTTCAAGAAGGTATACCGCTTCTATGGCCGGGATACCGGCAAGGCCATTGCCGACTACATGACCGTACACGATGAACATGTGGATAACGGGCAGAATCTGGAGCTGTTTGACCCCAACGCCACCTGGAAGACCAAGACGGTGTATAATTTCACCGCCCGGGAGCTGCAGGCGCCCATTTTCCTGGGGGGCAAGTGCGTGTATCAGCGGCCCACCCTGGAGCAGATCCGGGACTACTGCCGCCAGCAGGTGAACACCCTCTGGGATGAGGTAAAGCGCTTTGACTATCCTCACAAATACTATGTGGACCTCTCCCGGAAGCTGTGGCAGATCCAGCAGGATCTGCTGCGCTCCAAGCGTTGAGTAACTCTTCGGCAGGACTGCCTGATATGTGCAGTCCTGCCGCCTTTTAGAAGAAAGGATTTCACCTTATGAAACAAATTCAGCGAAAAACAGAGCGAAAAATATCGGCGGCTCTGCGCCTGGCGCTGGTGGCGGTTTTGCTGCTGCTGCAGATCGCCCTGGTGATTGTCCTGGCCCAGGTGCTCCGGCAAAAAATGTATATTGCCTATACATTTTTGCAGGTGGTGGCGGTGCTGTGCGTGATCCGGCTGTATGTGCGCCCGGGCAGCAGCACCTATAAGCCGGGGTGGATCATTCTGATCATTCTGGTGCCGGTGGTGGGCCTGATCCTGTATTTCCTCTGGAACGGCAACCAGGTGAAAAAGAAGCTGGATCTGAAGCCGATGGACATGCCCCGGGAGACCGATGCCATGCGCCGCAGCAGTGACGCTGCCCAGAATGACATTCTGCGGAGCCTGCCCCGCTGGGGAAAGCTGACGGAGTATCTGCGCCGGCAGGATCTGCCGCTATTCAAAAACACGGATATGACCTATTTCCCCACGGGGGAGGCATATCTGGAGGATCTGCTGGAGCAGATGAAAAAGGCGGAGCGGTTTATCTTCCTGGAGTATTACATTGCCTCCAAGGGACAGATCTGGGATCAGGTCTGCGACATCCTCACCCAGCGGGCCGCCGCCGGGGTGGAGGTCTGCCTCATTCTCGACGATTTCGGCAGCATGATGACCATGCCCCCGGAGGAGATCAGTGCTCTGCGCAAAAAGGGCGTTTGGGTGAAGATGTTCGGCCCCGTCCAACGGTATGTGAACCGGCTGTACTTCAACTACCGCGACCACCGCAAGATCGCCATCATTGACGGCGACATCGCCTACACCGGCGGCGCGAACCTGGCCGATGAATACGCAAACCTCATCGTCCGCTTCGGCTACTGGAAGGACTGCGGCATCCGCCTGGAGGGGGAGGGGGCCTGGGGCCTGACAAGGCAGTTCATGCACCTGTGGCAGCGCATGGGCGGCGAGCTGCGCCAGAGCTGGGATCTGTATCGTCCCCGCCTCAGCGTGGAGAGTGAGGACTTCTGCCAGCCGCTGGCGGACGGACCGGATAATAACCCCGTGAACACCGCCGAGGATACCTTCCAGCAGCTTATTGCCAATGCAAGTCGCTATATCTGGATCACCACGCCCTATCTGGCCATTGACGAGCCCATGATCCGCACCCTGTGCATCGCCGCCGACAGCGGCGTGGATGTGCGGCTGATGCTGCCGGGCATCCCGGATCATAAGTTTGCCTACATGGTGGCCCAGTCTTATTTCGGAGAGCTGCTGGAGCATGGGATCAAGATATACCTGTATACCCCGGGCCTGCTCCACGCCAAGTCTGTGGTGGCCGACGGGGAGATAGGCTTTGTGGGCTCGGTGAACATGGACTACCGCAGCTTCCAGCTGCACTTTGAGTGCGGCGTGCTCTTCACCGGCAGCGCCGTGGCGGCGGTGCAGGAGGATATGGACGGCGTGCTGGAAAAGAGTCGCCGGGTAACCATACAGAGCTGGAAGAGCCGCAAGTGGTATGTCAGGATCCTGGGCACTGTGCTGCGCCCGTTTGCTATGTGGATGTAATAAAGGAGAGAAGACCATGCTGATACACGATATGAACACCGGCGACAAGTTTGAGGGATACTACATCCTCCAGAACATTGCCCAGCGCACCACGGCGGCGGGAAAGCCCTTTCTGACGCTGAATCTGGCCGACCGCAGCGGCAGCGTCACGGCCCAGGTGTGGGACTATACAGGGCCCATCGGCCAGGGGGATGTGGGCAAGGTGGCCTGGATCGCCGGCCTTGCCTCCGAGTACCGGGGGGCACCCCAGGTGACGGTGTACCGCATCCGCCTGGCGGGAGAAAATGATGATTTCCGGGTCAGCGACCTGGTGGCCACCGCCCCCATTGCACTGGACGAGACCTGGGCATGGATCCAGGAGATGGTGGAATCTATAGAGGACGAGGATTACCGAGCCGTCTGCCGGGAGATGCTGAAAGATTACGGCAGGCAGTTCCGGCTGATCCCGGCGGCCAAGAGCATGCACCACGGCTTTGTGGGCGGCCTGCTGATGCATACGGCCAATATGGTGAAGGCCGCGGATTTCTACGCGGGGCTTTATCCGGCGGCCGACCGCAGCCTGCTGCTGACGGGCACGCTGCTGCATGATTTCTGCAAGTGTGAGGAGTTCGTTACATCACCTCTGGGGCTGGTGTCGGAGTACTCGCTGAAGGGACAACTCATCGGCCACCTGGTGCTGGGCGCGGAGGCGGTGGGGCGGACGGCGGCTTCCTTGGGCGTTCCCGAGGAAAAAAGTGTTCTGCTGCAGCACATGATCCTCTCCCACCACGGTGAGCCGGAGTTCGGCGCGGCGGTGCGGCCCATGTGCATCGAGGCGGAGCTTCTGAGCTACCTGGATCTCATCGACAGCCGCATGGAGATCTATACCGAGAACCTGGAAAACACCCCGGTGGGTACCTTCAGCGGGAAAATCTTCGCCATTGATAAGAAGATCTATCACCATGGCTGAGCAGTTTTCCAATTTTCATACCCATACCATCCTCTGCGACGGCAAGGATGAGCCGGAGGCGCTGGTGCAGGAGGCGCTGCGCCTGGGCTGCCCGGCCCTGGGCTTCAGCGGCCATTCCTATGCCCCCTATGACCGGGCCTACTGCATGTCCCCGGAGAGGACGGAGGAGTATAAGGCCGTAATTCACCGCCTGCGGAAAAAGTACGCGGGGCGCATCCGCATCTATCTGGGCGTGGAGCAGGATTTTTACTCGCCCAGCTCCACGGCGGGGTACGACTATGTGATCGGCAGCGTTCACTACCTGTATAAGGACGGCGTGTACCTGCCCGTGGATGCCTCCCGGGACGGCCAGGAGCAGGCGGTGCGGCAGCATTACGGCGGGGACTGGTACGCCTTTGCCGAGGACTATTTTGCGGCCGTCTCCCGGGTCTATGAGCAGACCCACTGCCAGGTGGTGGGGCACTTTGACCTGCTGACCAAGTTCAATGAGGGGGATGCGCTTTTCTCCACCGCACATCCCCGGTACCGCCGGGCGGCCCTCCGGGCGCTGGATGCACTGGCGGCGGCGCCTGTGGTCTTCGAGATCAACACCGGGGCCATAGCCCGGGGCTACCGCACGGAGCCGTACCCGGCCCAGTGGATCGTGGCGGAGCTGCGCCACCGGGGGATAAAGCGCATCCTCTCCTCCGACTGCCACGACAAAAACAATCTGCTCTACGGCTTTGCGGACTACAAAAGCTGGATCGAATGAGGAAAATATCCCGGCCGCAGGCTGCGGCCGGGATATTTTTTCCGCCGGAGGGAAAAAATTCCCGCCGTTTATAGACTTTTCCGCGTTTCTTGTGTATAATAATATAGATTCTGCGCCGGCGGGACTGCCGGGCGGAAGATCGTGTGTAACTTAGGAGGAGGAACCAATGGCCTCATTGAAAGAAGAAATCTCCCGGCGGCGGACATTCGCCATCATCTCCCATCCGGACGCCGGTAAAACTACATTGACGGAGAAATTCCTGCTCTACGGCGGGGCCATTGCCCAGGCGGGCGAGGTCAAGGGCAAGCGCGCCCGGGCCGCCACCTCCGACTGGATGGAAATCGAGAAGCAGCGCGGCATCTCCGTCACCTCGTCGGTGATGCAGTTCCGCCACGACGGCTTCTGCATCAACATTCTGGATACCCCCGGCCACCAGGACTTTTCCGAGGACACCTACCGCACCCTCATGGCCGCCGACAGCGCCGTGATGGTCATCGACGGGGCCAAGGGCGTGGAGCCCCAGACCCGGAAGCTCTTCAAGGTCTGCGCCCTGCGGCACATCCCCATTTTCACCTTCATCAACAAGATGGACCGGGAGACCCGGGATCCGCTGGAGCTGTGCGAGGAGGTGGAGCGGGAGCTGGGCATCGCCACCTATCCCGTGAACTGGCCCATCGGCTGCGGCAGTGAGTTTCAGGGGGTGTACGACCGGGAGAAGAAGCGCATTCTCCACTTCACCGACGCGGGCCACGCCAAAAAGGCCGCCGTCACCGAGGCGGAGCTGGACGACCCGGCGCTGCCGGAGCTCATCGGCGAGAAGCTCACGGGCATCCTCCGGGACGATGTGGAGCTGCTGGGTGCCGGGGCGGAGTTCGACCTGGAGGCCGTCCAGTGCGGCAAGCTTTCTCCCGTATTCTTCGGCTCGGCTTTGACGAACTTCGGCGTGGAGCCGTTTTTGGAGTCCTTTCTGCGCATGACCACGCCGCCCCTGTCCCGGGAGAGCGATGAGGGGGTGGTGGACGCGTTTTCTCCGGATTTTTCCGCTTTTGTGTTCAAGATCCAGGCCAATATGAACAAGGCCCATCGAGACCGGCTGGCCTTCATGCGCATCTGCTCCGGCAAGTTCGAGCGGGACGCGGAATATTACCATGTGCAGTCAGGGAAGAAAATGCGCCTGTCCCAGCCCCAGGCCATGATGGCCGCGGAGCGTGAAATTGTGGACGAGGCCTACGCCGGGGACATCATCGGCGTGTTCGACCCGGGCATTTTCTCCATCGGCGACACCATCACCGTGCCGGGGAAGAAGTTCCGCTATTCCGGTATCCCGTCCTTTGAGCCGGAGCTGTTCCGCTCCGTGTCCCCCAAGGACACCATGAAGCGCAAGCAGTTCATCAAGGGTGTGCAGCAGATCGCCCAGGAGGGCGCCATTCAGATATTCAAGTTTCCCGGCAGCGGCTACGAGGACATCGTGGTGGGTGTGGTGGGCTCCCTGCAATTCGACGTGTTCGAGTACCGTATGCGCAGCGAGTATGGCGTGGAGCTGCGGATGGAGGGCCTGCCCTACAGCCACCTGATCCGCATCAAGAGCTACGACGGGGACTACCAGGACATGACCCTGTGCACCGATTCCCGGGTCTTGCAGGATTTCAGGGATCGCTACTTCATCGCCTACTGCGGGGCCTGGTCCCTGGGTTTCCTCACCAAGCACAACTCCGGCCTGGTGCTGGATGACCAGCTGAGCGTGTAAAAATGCAGGCAGCAGAGCCTCAGCGGATATAAAAAAGCCCGGCGCAAGCCGGGCTTTTTTGACGGAAACCGTGTGATTTACATTTACAGATTGGACTGGACAAACTGCATGAACCGCTGGGCGGCGGAGGACTGGGGCACGTCCCGCAGCACGCACAGATCCACGCTCCGGGGCGGAATGTCGAAGTCCGTTTGCAGCTTGCGCAGCTTGCCGCTGGCCAGCTCGTTTTTCACGAACTCCTCCGTGACGCCGGCCACGCCGAAGCCGATGGCAGCCAGATCCACCAGCAGACTTCTGGCACCCAGCTCGATCTCCGGATTCAGGTGATAGCCGTTCTGCAGGAAGTACTTGTCCAGATACAGGCGGCTGGAGGCCTTGCGCTCCAGCAGGATCAGCGGAAACTGAACGATCTCCTCCAGCGTGTAGGTGTGGTCAAAATCGCAGTCGTAATCCGCTGCGGCCACGAAAATGGAGTGGGTGGCGAAGCAGCGGTAGGTGCTCAGGGAGCTGGCATCCTGGGGCGTACTGGCAAAGGCGATGTCCACCTTGCCAGACTGCAGCAGGCCCAGCACCTTGTGGCTGCGGCCGGATATGATCTGAATGTGCACGCCGGGGTACTGCCGATGGAAGCGGTCCAGATACGGCAGGAGGAACTGGCTGGTCACCGTGTCGCTGGCGCCGATGGTGAGATGGCCCACCTGCAGCTGCCGGGACTGGGACAGCTTTTCCTCCCCCGTTTCCAGCAGGCCCATGGCACTGCGGACGTATTCATAGAGCATTTTCCCGTCCGGCGTAAGGGACACGCCCCGGGAATTGCGGGCAAACAGCCGGGTCTGCAGATCTGACTCCAGCTGCTTGATGGACTGGCTCACGGCGGACTGCGAGATAAACAGATTCTGCGCCGCGGCGGTGATGTTGCCCGCCTCGGCGACCTCCCTGAAAACCCGATACAGTTCCAGTTTTACTCCCATTAGCTCACCTCGTTATTAGAAAAAATAATTGACACATGCTGTAGTATACGTTGCAATTATATCAAAATCCTGCAAAAATGCAAGCAATTCTTTTCTGCCCTTGCATATCCCCGGGGAAAGTGGTATCATAAAGCAAGTTCCAAAAAGGAGTTTTTTATGAGGAAAATTGTGAGTGTATGGAAAAGACAGGATCTGGTGAATCAGCTGCTGCTGGCGGCGGGGTTCATCCTGTGCATTGTGTCCATTTTTACGGGCCAGGCCAAGGTGGGCCTGATTTTTCTGGCGGTGGTGTGCATGGTGGCCGTGTCCAGAAACAGCAATCTGCGCAAGCAGATGAGCCGCCGATACGGGGCGCTTTTTTTCCACATGCCTGACGGGGAGATATACCCCGTGACCTTTGAACAGGTGAAGGCGGAATACACCCACGGGAAGCAGGCCCAGTATAACGGGCGCAGGGTCACGGTGCGTTTCCGCTACTTCGGCCCGGATGAAAACGGCGATATGGATACCGGCTACGGCCTGGCTGTCCATGCCGATCCCCAGCTCATGAGCGGGTGCAAAAAGGGCCAGCTGCTGCTGGCCACGGGCACGATCAAGGCCGTGAGCCGTCAGTATTTCATCATCGATCAGGTGGAGCAGATCCGCCCCACCACAGACAAGGAGGATTTGACCGCTCCGGCCGCTCCGGAAGCGGAAGATCATACAAAACAGGAGGAAAATTAAAATGAAATTCATGATTGAGACATCTGCCCGTCACATTCACCTGACGCAGGAAACTGTGGAGAAGCTGTTTGGTGCCGGTTATCAGCTTACCAAGCGCAAGGATCTGTCCTACCCCGGCCAGTTTGCCTGCAATGAGCGCGTCACGCTGGTGGGCCCCAAGAAGGAAATGGCCAATGTGTCCATCCTGGGTCCCGTGCGCAAGGCCGACCAGGTGGAGGTCTCCGGCTCCGACGCCCGTGCCCTGGGTATTGACGCCCCCGTGCGGGAGAGCGGCCATGTGGAGGGCTCCGGCGCCTGCAAGCTCATCGGGCCTGCCGGCGAGGTGGAGCTGAAGGAGGGTGTCATCATTGCCAAGCGCCACCTGCATGTGCTGGAGGCCGATGCCGAGAAGATGGGCATCAAGAACGGCGAGATCATCAAGGTCGCCTGCGGCGGCGAGGGCCGTAAGCTGATCTTTGACGATGTTGTGGTGCGTGTGAACAAGGACGGCGCTACCACTATGCACATCGACACCGACGAGGCTCAGGCAGCTGGCGCTCCCACCGAGGGCGAAATTTTCCGGGCGTAATTTCCAGGCGGTAAAAGGCGCTCTCCGCAAGGAGAGCGCCTTTTTTGAGACTGCCAAAAGAATTATTACCGGGACTGGGCAGTGCCTCAGAGCACGGCCCCCGCGATACAGGAAAGGAACAGGAAAGGAACAGGAAAATATGCTGGAGCTGAAGATCCTCATCGACGAGCTGGACTATGATTCCGTGGCGGAGCTATTGGTGCCGGCACTGGCGGAGAGCATGGCCCAGGACCGAAAGAGCGGTATTTTGGGCGGGGTGCTGTCCAATAACCAGGAAATGCTGACGTCCATGGCCCGGACGCTGCTGCACACCATGAGCCAGGACAAGCGGGATGAGCTGCTGGTGCAGCTGATCAACAAAAACCGGGATAAGCTGCTGGAAAAGGGCCGGGCTGCCGCCGCGCAAAAGGGCGTGCAGGTAAAGCTCTGCGATGTGACGGCCCGAAAATTCTGATACGCTATGCAAAAACTCCTTTGGCGCAGCCAAAGGAGTTTTCATCGTGTCGAAAAAGTCTTTTCGCCCCGCTGACTTAAGTTTTTGAAACTTTGAAAAAATTTCCAAAACTACTGATTTCAATGGCGAGGGACACCCTTCCTTACCGTTATCGCAAATATACCACTTTATCGACAGTCTCTTTTTGCTATGTATATTACTTTTTCAGCTCTTCCACGGCCCTGCGCAGGGCGGTGATATTTTCCTCCTTGGTGGCCCAGCTGGAGGCGAAGCGGATGGCGGAGTGGTCAGCGTCCACGCGATCCCAATATTCATAGCCGAAGTTCTGCCCCAGAATGGCCAGCTCCTCATCGCTCATGATGGGGTACTGCTGGTTGGTGGGGGAGTCGAACAGGAAGCGGTATCCATTGTCGGCAAAGACGGCGTGGATCAGCTTGGCCATTTCATTTGCGTGGCGGGAGATACGGAAATACAGGTCGTCGGTAAACAGGGTGTCAAACTGCAGGCCCAGCAGGCGACCCTTGGCCAGCATGCCGCCCCGCTGCTTCATCATGAAGCGGAAATCCTTCTTCAGCGCCGGGTTCATCACCACCACGGCCTCGCCAAACAGGGCACCCACCTTGTTGCCGCCGATGTAGAAAACATCACACAGACGGGCCAGCTCCGGCAGCGTCATATCACAGGCGTCGCAGGTGAGCCCATAGCCCAGCCGGGCGCCGTCGATAAACAGGGGCAGGCCGCACTGTCTGCACACCTCGTACAGCTCGGTCAGCTCCGCCTTGGAGTAGAGGGTGCCGCCCTCGGTGGGATAGGAGATGTACACCATGCCGGGCATGACCATGTGCTCATAGTCGGGATTGAAGTGGTGCCAGTTGTAGTAGTCCAGCACCTGCTGGGCGGTGATCTTGCCGTTGTCCGTGGGCAGGGTCAGCACCTTGTGGCCGGAGGACTCGATGGCGCCGGTCTCATGGCAGTTGATATGGCCGCTGGCGGCGGACAGCACGCCCTGATACGGCCGCAGGATGGAGGCGATGACCGTGGTGTTGGTCAGGGTACCGCCTACCAGGAAGTGTACGTCGGCCTCCGGCGCCTGGCAGGCGGCCTTGATCTTCTCCCGGGCGGCGGCGCAGTAGGCATCTTCCCCATAGCCCACAGTCTGCTCCATGTTGGTCTGGAGCAAGCGCTCCATAATGGCGGGGTGGGCCCCCTCCAGATAGTCGCTGTTAAAATAGATCATTGGCCCTGTGCTCCTTTCATTCTCTATGGCTGTATTCTATCGCAAATGCGGGTTTCTGTAAAGAGCGGACTTTTTGCCGTCTTGCAAAAACTCCGCTCCTCCTCTATAATATAGAGAAACAGGGGGTGCGCCAATGAAAAAGAAAACCGCTAAAAACGTGGTCTACTATGTCCTTCTGGCTGTTTTCCTGGGGATTTTTCTCTTTTCCGGCTACAAGATCTACAGCTACTATGCAGAGAAAAAGGCCAGCACCGATCTCAACGAGGAGATCGCCCGGGTGTACACCATTCGCAAGACGGCGGAGGCCAAGGAGTATTTTGAGGTGAATTTTGAGCAGCTCCGTCTCCAGAACGGGGACGCAGTGGCCTGGATCTATTCGCCCGGTACGGTCATCAACTACCCCGTGCTGCAGCATGAGGACAATGCGTACTACCTGACCCGGCAGATCGACGGCACTTACAACTCCAACGGCAGCATTTTTGTGGATTGCCGCAGCGCGCCGGATTTTACGGACCGGAATACCATCATCTACGGCCACCACATGCGCTCGGGCAATATGTTTGCCTCGCTGGTGAATTATAAAAAAAGCGGTTTTTACGAGGGACACGATCATATGTATATCATGACGCCCCAGGTCACCTACCGGGTGGATCTGCTTTGCGGTACTGTTGTGGAGCCGGATGACCCCATCTATTCCTCCGAACCCACCCAGGACGCCATCGTCTCCTGCATGAACCGCTCTACGTTCCGCAGCAGTATGGCCCTTCCGGCGGAGGATGCCAGGATCGTGACGCTGTCCACCTGCAGCTATGAGTTTAAGGACGCCCGGTATGTGGTGCTGGGGGTGCTGACGCCCATAGAGGAAACGGTGAAAAACTGATTTTCAGCATATAAAATATGGCAGGCCGGCGCATAGCGCCGGCCTGCGGCTTTTGTCACATTTCGCCGGAGCGAATAGCGCCGCGTCCGATGGGAAATACTGTTTTCATCGACGGATGGAGGCGGTTTGGATGCGGGGGCGAGTGGAGATATGCGGGATCAACACGGCGAAGCTGCCGGTACTGAAGCACGAGGAAAACATGGAGCTGCTGCGCCGGGTGAAGCAGGGGGACGAGCAGGCCCGGCAGCAGCTGATCTGCGGAAACCTCCGGCTGGTGCTGGCGGCGGTGAAGCGGTTTGCCGGCCGGGGGGAAAATGTGGACGACCTGTTTCAGGTGGGCTGCATCGGACTGATGAAGTCCATTGACGCCTTTGACCTGTCCTACGACGTGCGGCTGAGCAGCTATTCCCTGCCTATGATCATCGGTGAGATCCGCCGCTACCTGCGGGATAACAGCCCCCTGCGCGTCAGCCGCAGCGTGCGGGACACGGCCTACCGGGTGCTCCAGGCCCGAGAAAAGCTCCTGGCCCGGCAGCAGCGGGAGCCTACCGTGGAGCAGATTGCCCGGGAGCTGGGGATCCGCCGGGAGGAGGTGGTGTTCGCCATGGACGCCATGGCCGACCCAGTGTCCCTGTATGAGCCGCTGTACGACAGCGGCGGCGATGCCCTGCGCATCATGGATCAGATCGGCGATGAAAACAGCACCGATTCCTGCTGGCTGCAGCAGCTGGCCCTGAAGGACGCCATTGCCCGGCTCACGCCCCGTCAGCGGGATATTCTGGCCCTGCGCTACAGCGAGGGGAAGACCCAGATGGAGGTTTCCCGGGAGATAGGCATCTCCCAGGCCCAGGTGAGCCGTCTGGAAAAGGGCGCCATCGGGGAGATAAAGAAGAATCTATAAATTGAGGACCAGCGTGTCGAAAGAGTCTTTTCGACACGCTGATTAAGTTTTTGAAACTTTGAAAAAGTTTCAAAAACTTGTGATTTTAATGGTGAGGGAAACCCTTCTTGGATTTCCCTCACACACCCTTCCTTACCGTTGTCGCAAATATACCACTTTATCGACAGTCTCGGACGGACATTTATGTCCGTCCTGATTTTTGCGTTGGGGAAAATACCTGGAAGAAAATGATTGATCTTGCGGTGTGTTTACGATACACTGACTATATATGACCCGCCGCAAGGGGCGGCAGAGAGGAGAGAATATGGAGAATTTGCTGTATGGCATTGGATTTGCCCTGGCGGCCCTGCTGCTGATCTGGCTGGGCATCCGCTCCCGGCGCAGCGCACAGAAAGGGTATGAGAGCGATGTGCAGAGATACACCGACAGCACCATGATGACGGTGGTGGATCTGCAGCAGGACACCCTGGAGACCTGGGAGGAGCAGGAGGACGGCACCCGTGTGCAGCGCTATGACACGGTTTACCTGCCCACCTATGAGTATGTGGTGGATGGGAAGACCTATCGCCGCAGCAGCCGCCAGAGCGTCGGCCCCGGGGATCTGGGGCGGCAGGTGCCGGGCTATTACGATCCCCAGAACCCCGAGGATATCACGGAGAACAGGCCCAGAAAGCCTGTTCTGGGCGGCTTCTTTTTCTTTGTATTTGCCGCCTTCCTGCTGTTTTTCGCCGTGATGATACTCACGGGAGAAGCAAGCATCTCCTGAGCAAGGCGCGGCGGGATGCGTGCCGGAATTGTCGGTTTCGGAAAAAGAAACGGGGGGATCGCGGGAGAAAACTGTGGAAGATTCTCCAAAGAACGGTTGACAATGGCGGCGGCATCTCCTATAATAGGGTCAAATCACATAGCGAGGTATGACAGATGTTCTGCGTTTCTTACGGGTATTACTATTACTTTACTATCTTTGGTAGTAAGGATAATTTGTGATGCGTAAAAGGAAACCATAACAGGCTTTTCTATGCGGCACGGGTTATCCGGTGCCGCATTTATTTTTGCAAAAATGAAAATCTCGCAGATAAACGGAGGAAAAGACCATGATCGTGATACTGAAAAACGGTGTAAAGGAAGAAAAACGCGACCAGCTGATCCACTGGCTGAAGGACAAGGGCCTGACCATCCATGTCTCCCAGGGCGTATACCAGACGGTTCTGGGCCTGGTGGGGGACACCACCCAGGTGGACATGGACCTCATCGCCAGTCTGGACATCGTAGACTCCGTGAAGCGGGTCACGGAGCCATTCAAGTGCTGCAACCGGAAATTCCACCCGGAGGACACGGTGGTGGATGTCAGCGGCGTGAAGGTGGGCAGCGGGAACTTCTGCATGATCGCTGGGCCCTGCTCCGTGGAGTCGGAGGAGCAGATCGTCTCCATCGCCAAGTCCGTGAAAGCGTCCGGGGCCAACATGCTCCGGGGCGGCGCGTTCAAGCCCCGCACCTCCCCCTACGACTTCCAGGGGATGCAGGCCGACGGCATCGAGCTGCTGAAGATCGCCCGGAAGGAGACGGGCCTGCCCATCGTGACGGAAATCATGGGCGTGAAGCACCTGCCGCTGTTTGAGGATGTGGATCTCATCCAGGTGGGCGCCCGGAACATGCAGAACTTCGACCTGCTGAAGGAGCTGGGGAAGCTGCGCAAGCCCATTCTGCTGAAAAGAGGTCTGGCCAACACCCTGAAGGAGCTGCTGATGAGCGCCGAGTACATCATGGCCGGGGGCAACGAGCAGGTGATCCTCTGCGAGCGGGGCATCCGCACCTTTGACGACTATACCCGCAACACCCTGGATCTGGCGGCGGTGCCCATGCTGCGGGAGCTGACCCATCTGCCCATCATCGTGGATCCCAGCCACGCCACGGGCATTGCCCGGCTGGTGCCGCCCATGACCCTGGCGGGCACGGCCTGCGGCGCAGATGGGCTGATCATCGAGGTGCACAACGACCCCATGCACGCCCTGTGCGACGGGGCTCAGTCCCTGCGGCCGGAGGAATACGCGGCGCTGGCGGAGAAAGTACACAGCATTCGGGAGGTCATTACGAAATGATTGCGGGAATTATCGGCCTGGGCCTCATCGGCGGGTCTCTGGCCAAGGCATACAGTCAGGCGGGCCACACGGTTCTGGCCCTGGACACGGACCGGTCTACTCTGGACTTTGCCATGGTCAGCGGCGCGGTGGACGCGGAGCTGACGGAGGCCAATATTGACCAGTGTGACATTGTGCTCATCGCCATCCGGCCGGAGGCCGCCTGCCGGGCTCTGGAGGAATTTGCGCCGCATTTTGGGAAGAAGCCGGTGGTCATCGACTGCTGCGGCACCAAGCGGGTGGTGTGTGCGGTGGGGTTCCCCCTGGCCCGGCAGTGGGGCTTTACCTATCTGGGCGGGCATCCCATGGCGGGTACCCATAACTCCGGGTTCAAGTACGCCTCGGCCACTCTTTTCAAGGGCGCGCCCATGGTCATCGTGCCGCCGGTGTATGACGACATCGCCCTGCTGGGCCGGGTAAAGGAGCTGCTGAAGCCGGCCCAGTTCGGCCGCATTAGCGTCACCACCGCCGAGGAGCACGATGAGATCATCGCCTTTACCTCCCAGATGGCCCATGTCATCTCCAACGCCTATATCAAGAGCCCCACGGCCCGCAAGCGCAAGGGCTTTTCCGCCGGCAGCTATCGGGATCTGACCCGGGTGGCCTGGCTGAATCCCCCCATGTGGGCGGAGCTTTTCCTGGAAAATAAGGACAACCTGCTCCGGGAGCTGGATGGACTCATCGGCGCGCTGGGGGAGTACCGGGCGGCCATGGCGGAGGACGATGTGGAGCGGCTGACGCAGCTGCTGGACGACGGCCGCCGGGCCAAGGAAGAGGTGGACGGCCGGTAGATCCCCGGCAAGAACGCTCCTATAATCAAACAAACAGGGAGGCAGGCGGCCTTTTGGCTGCCTGCCTCCTTTGCATTGAATGGAAGGGGGATTCTGGCCAGGTCATCTCCCATACAGCCGTGTGAGCCGGGCGATGCGGGCGGCAAGGGTTCCGTCCAGCTGCCCGGGCAGGAGCCGCCACTGCCAGTTGCCGTGGACGGTGCCGGGGGTGTTGATGCGGCCCTGAGCGCCCAGCCCCAGATAGTCCTGCACCTGAGCTACAAACAGCTCCGCCACACTGGACAGGCCGCCCCGGAGCAGGCCCCGGAGAACCCCCTCCTGTGCGCTGAGCCCGAGGTATTCCGCCGCGAAGGCCAGATCCTCCTGGCTGGTCTCCTCCAGCCAGGCCCGCAGGGGGGCGTTGTCGTGGGTGCCGGTGTAGCACACGCAGTTGGGCGTGAACAGATGGGGCAGGTAATTGCTGGGCTCTTGGGCGTCAAAGGCGAACGCCAGCACCTTCATCCCCGGCAGACCGGAGTCGGCCAGCAGCTGGTGGACCTGAGGCGTCAGATACCCCAGATCCTCGGCGATAAAGCGCAGCTGCGGGAACCAATTCAGCAGCACGCCGATCAGGTCCATCCCCGGCCCCTTGCGCCATCGGCCCTTCTGCGCCGTGGTCTCGCCATAGGGCACGGCCCAGTAGCTCTCAAAGCCCCGGAAATGATCCAGACGGATCACGTCGTACAGCTTGGCCGCGCCGTCCACCCGACGAATCCACCAGCCATAGCCGTCTGCGGCCATGGCCTCCCAGTCGTAGAGGGGATTGCCCCAGAGCTGGCCGTCCGCGCTGAAGCTGTCCGGCGGTACACCGGCCACCTCTGTGGGATGGCCGCAGCTGTCCAGCTGAAAGAACTGCGGCTCCGTCCACACATCGGCGCTGTCCATGGACACATAGATGGGCATGTCTCCGATGATGCCGATGCCCTGGCTGTGGGCGTAGCGGCAAAGGGCATCCCACTGGCGGAAAAAGAGGAACTGAATGTACTGGTGCGTTTCAATTTCCTCGGCCAGCAGCTGCCGATAGTGGGCCAGGGCCTCGGGCCTGCGCAGGCGGATGCCCTCTTCGGGCCACTGGGTCCAGGGCAGGTGGCCGAAGTGCTCCTTCACCGCCATGTACAGGGCGTAGTCCGGCAGCCAATGCCGATTTTCCTGCACAAAAGCGTCCACGGCCTGGTTCCCCCGGATCAGGCCCCGTCGGGCGGCCTTTTGCAGCAGCGCAAGGCGGTGGGCATACAGGGCGCTGTAGTCCACCCGGTTGGGCTCCGCGCCCCAGGGCTGGGCGGCGATCTCCTCCCGGGTCAGCAGCCCCTCCTGCGCCAGCAGCTCCAGGTCGATGAAGTAGGGGTTGCCTGCATAGGCGGAAAGGCTCTGGTAGGGGGAGTCTCCGTAGCCCGTGGGGCCCAGGGGCAGCATCTGCCACCAGGACTGTCCGGCGTCCCGGAGAAAATCGATAAAATCATAAGCCGCCTGGCCCAGGGTACCGATGCCGTGGGGGGAGGGCAGGGAAAAAACCGGCAGGATCATGCCGCTGGATCGTTTCATTGTGTCACCTCGTATGGGAGATGCCTTATCCGGCGGCGCGGCGCGGAAAGGCTCCTGTGAATGCTCCGATTATACAGGAAAGGGTCGCCGTTTGCAAGAGCTGTGCCGGCGGGCGGATTTCTTCGCTTTTAGCCGCCTGCTGGGGGAGGTGATGAAAAGGAAACTGGTGGATATCACGGTGAAATGGAGGAAAAATGCAGAATAATAGCGGATAATGCCCTGATATAATTATGCAATATACACAATTGTGGGCGGATTTTTTTGGCTGCACACCATACGTAAAATGATTCCCTTTTGCGGGAAAATCCTGTATGATAAAAGATACAGAGAGATGCGGGTGCATTTCTGAATTTAAAAGGAGGAAAAGAACCATGCGGAAAGTTTTAGCATTGCTTCTGTCCGTGGTCATGGCGCTGTCGCTGACAGTGAGCGCGGCCTGGGCAGACCCGGTGGAGCAGGATCTGGCGGGCACCACCGTTATCCTGCACACCAACGATGTGCATGGCGACATCGCCAAGTACGCCAAGGTGGCTGCCCTGAAGAGCGAGCTGGCAGCCCGGGGCGCTGACGTGATCCTGGCCGATGCCGGCGACTACAGCCAGGGCACCATCTACGTCAGTGTCAACAAGGGTGCCGACGCCGTGACCATGATGAACGCCGCAGGCTATGATGTGGCCACCATCGGCAACCACGAGTTTGACTACGGCTATGAGCAGCTGATGCAGAACATGGCCAAGGCAGAGTTCAGCGTCCTGTGTGCCAATGTGAGCAAGGAGGGCGCGCCCATTTTTGCTGAAAACACCATCATCGAAAAGGGCGGCATGAAGATCGGCTTCTTCGGTCTGGAGACCCCCGAGGCACAGACCAAGGCCAACCCCGCTCTGATCCAGGGCCTGACCTTCCTGGCCCGGGAGGAGATGTACGCCGCCGCCCAGGCCCAGGTGGATGCGCTGAAGGCCCAGGGGGCAGACGTTGTGATTTGCCTGTCCCACCTGGGTGTAGACAGCAGCTCCGAGCCCAACACCTCCTATGACCTGCTGAGCAAGGTGCCCGATATTGACTTCGTCATCGACGGACACTCCCATTCCGTGATGCTGGCCGGCTATGAGAAGCTCCAGACCGGCGTGGATGAGGAGGGAAACCCCACTTATATCGACAACCCCTACTATCAGCTGCCCATTCAGTCCACGGGCACGAAGCTGGCCTATGTGGGCGTGCTGCTGATCGACAACAAGACCAAGCAGGCCCTGGACACGGAGATGCTGGATCTGGGCCAGTATGAGTATGAGGACACCGCCGTGGCTGCCGCTGCCAAGGCCATTATGGACCCCATCAACGAGGAGTACAGCGCGGTATTCGCCAAGTCTGAGGTGGAGCTCAACGGCGACAAGGAGCCGGGCAACCGCACCCAGGAGACCAACCTGGGCGACCTGATTACCGACGCCATGATGTGGGCCATCGAGACCAAGGCCCCTGCCGTCAACATGGAGAACGCCGTGGCCATCACCAACGGCGGCGGCATTCGCGCGTGGATCCACGCGGGGGATATTTCCAAGGCGGACGTGACCACCGTTCTGCCTTTCGGCAACACGCTGACGGTGGTGAATGTCACCGGCGCTGAGCTGCTGGAGGCGCTGGAGGCGTCCACTTTCTGCACGCCCATTTCCCTGGGAGGCTTCCCCCAGACGGCGGGCATGGAGCTGACCCTGGACGCTACCAAGGACTACGACCAGGCTGACGCGACCTATCCCGGCTCCACCTACTACGGCCCCAAGAGCATCAACCGCGTCACCATCGAGAGCGTCAACGGTCAGACCTTCGATGAAAACGCCACCTATTCCGTCATCACCAATAACTTCTGTGCCGCCGGCGGCGACACCTACTATGCCTTTGCGGCGGCATCCAGCCAGTTTGACACCGGCCTTACCCTGGACGAGGTGGTCATGGACTATATCACCACCGTCCTGGGCGGCGTTGTGGGCCAGGAGTATGCCGAGCCCGATGGCCGCATGACCATCCTCCTGCCGCCCGATGAGCCCGACGGCAAGATCACCATCGGCGGCCTGGACGCCAACATCTGGATGACCAAGTACGGCAACGTGTATACCGACTGCAAGGCCGAAAAGTTCATGGGCGACATGGGCTTTAACTGGGGCGACCTGGTCACCGTGCAGTTCCTGGGTAAGACCCTGACCTTGCCTGTGGTCCCCACCTATTCCTATGTGGATTCCGGCCAGCCCGCCATCATCGTGGAAAAGGGCGAGGACGGCAGTCCCACGGGCTATGTGAGCCTGGCCATCAACATGGGCAACTTTGCCGAGACCTATGAGCTGGCCGTGAAGCACACAGACGCGGACAAGAACTGGTACTGGACCGCCTGGGAAGGCGTCACCTATCCCGTGGAGGTTACCTTCACCATGGCAGAGAAGGACGGCTACCGGGCGGAATATATCCTCCATGAGCTGCAGCGCACCAACGACCGGGCGGACTATCCCGACCTGACGGATGAGGAGTTTGCCAACTTCCGCAATGTGGCCACCACCGGCATGGGCAAAAACCTGCTCTACCGCGGCTCCTCGCCTATTGATCCCCAGTTGGGCCGCAGCACCTATGCAGATGCCGCGCTGAAGAAGGCCGGTGTCACCGTCATCATGAACCTGGCCAACAGCGAGGCGGATGCCAAGGCCTTTGAGGGCTTTGCCGATACCTATTATGCCGGTCAGAAGGTCATCTACCTGAACCTGGGTGTGGATTTCTCCGCTCCCGAGTTCCAGGCCGGTCTGGCGGATGGCCTGCGCTTCTTCGCGGAGAACAAGGGTGTCTACTATGTCCACTGCACCGAGGGCAAGGACCGCGCCGGCTTCGTCAACGCCCTGCTGGAGTGCCTTATGGGCGCGACCTTCAGCGAGGTGGTGGAGGACTATATGACCACCTACTACAACTACTACGGCGTGGAGCGCGGCTCTGAGAAGTATACCGCCATCGCCGAGAGCAACATCATCAAGACCCTCCAGGCCGCCTTCGGTGTGGAGGATCTGTCCAAGGCCGACCTGCAGCAGGGTGCCAAGGACTATATGAAGGCCATCGGCCTGACGGATGCGGAGATCGCCGCCCTGATGGCCAATCTGGGCTATGTGGCGCCTCCTGCTCCCGTTACCCCCACCACCCCCGACACACCTGCCACGGGTGACAGCGGCGTCGTGCTCTATATCTGCCTGGCCGCGGCGGCCCTGACCGGCGGCGTGTATGTGGCCCGGAAGAAGGAGCTGTTCTGATCCCGGAACCCCGGATCTGACAAGTCAGCCTGAAGTGAATCAAAAAGGGACACCCTCCGGCCGGAGGGTGTCCTTTTTTTGATTGCAACGCCCATTCGTCGCGGCGCTGTGGGGCCTGCATTATGCCTTGCATGCCTCCAGCTTTTCCTGCAGCCAGACCTTCAGCTGCTCCACGCCCTCCTCGTCCCAGGGGAAATCCTGCTCCTGTACGTCCTTGGCCATTTCGTAGCAAAAATGGGTGTACACGGCGGCGTGGATCAGGTTGTTCTCCTTGTCGTTGGCGAACCGATAGCGAAACTCCCCGATGCTGCCCGTATACACAAAAGCCCGCTTGAACCAGCGGGGCGTCAACACCTCAAAATTCGGATGCATCGTTCTCCTCCTCTGCGCAGATTTCTACATGCAGTATAGCACGCCGCGGCGATCCGGGCAACCTAAAAAACAGGATTCACAACCATCTGTAAATGTGCTATAATCGAAAAAAATCCCCCGAAAGGAGTTATTCCTATGGAAAATGCAGTGAAGAGGATCGGCGTTCTCACCAGCGGCGGCGACGCGCCGGGCATGAATGCCTGCATCCGCGCCGTGGTGCGCTCGGCCATCGGTCGGGGTATTGAGTGCGTGGGTATCCGCCGGGGCTGGAGCGGCCTGATCAATGGCGATATTATGATGATGGACAATTCCAGCGTCAGCCGCATCATCAACCGCGGCGGCACTATGCTCTATACCGCCCGCAGCGAGGAGTTCCGCACCGAGGCGGGGCAGCAGAAGGCGGTGAATACCTGCAAGCTTCTGGGACTGGACGGCATTGTGGCCATCGGCGGCGACGGAACCTTCCGGGGCGCCCAGGAGCTGAGCAAGCACGGCATCGCCGTGGTGGGCATTCCCGGCACCATCGATGAGGATATCGTGTGCACCGAGTATACCATCGGTTTTGATACGGCGACCAACACCGCCGTAGAGTGTATCGACCGCCTTCGGGACACCATGCAGTCTCATGAGCGCTGCGCCGTGGTGGAGGTCATGGGCCGCCATGCCGGGTATCTGGCCCTGTATGTGGCTATGGCCGTGGGCGCTACGGCGGTGCTGGTGCCCGAGGTGCCCTATGACTTTGAAAAGCAGGTGGTGGATAAGATCCGCCGGGCCCGCCTGGGTGGCAAGACCAATTTCATGATTGTGGTGGCGGAGGGCGCCGCCAGCGGCATGGCCGTGGGTGAGCAGATCAAAAAGGAGCTGGGCCTTGACCCCCGGGTTACCATTTTGGGCCATATCCAGCGGGGCGGCAGCCCCACGGCCCATGACCGGGTCATGGCCACCCGTATGGGCGTGGAGGCGGTGCGGGTGCTGGCGCAGGGCCGCACCAGCCGGGTCATCTGCTACCGGGACGGTCGCATCGTAGACCTGGATATCGACGAGGGCCTGGCCATGAAGAAGACACTGGACCCGGAGGAGCTGGCGGTCATGGAAACCATGACCGGGGTGTGAATAATAGAATAGATTATAAAATAAATAGGAAAAAATCGGCTGCCCTGTATACGGCAGCCGATTTTTGATTTGGATTTTCGTAGGGGTGGGCGACCCTTGCGGTCGCCTGTCCGATTATGCACAGCACCTCCCCGGCAGGACCCATGTGTCCCGCCGCACATTACACCCCCTGCAAAAACCCTGCCATTATCCCGCCGGAAACTCCCAATGGGAATATGCGCCGCGGCTGTCCCACTGCGTTTGAAATGGCGTGTGCCTGGTATGCAGCCGGCCACGCAGGGGCTTTGAAAAGGATATGTGCAAATTCCTTCCTGAAAATACAGACTTACTATTGAAATATAAAACTCTGTGTGCTACGATATGACCGGATAAACGATTACGGTCATATTTTGCGGGAGGCGTGGAGTTGGCTTTTTCCGATTTTGAAACCGAACAGATCCGCAGGGCGCTTCTCCGGGAAGCGCGGCGCTGCGCGGTCACGCTGGGAATGCGCAAGACCTCTGTGGAGCATCTTACGCAGGCGGTGGGGATCTCAAAGGGGTCCTTTTATAAGTTTTTTGCCTCCAAAGAGCTGCTGTTTTTGCGCTTTTGGAGGATATTCATACTGAGCTTTACCAGGTCGCCAGCGCTGCCCTGCGCGACCACCAGGGGCTTTCCCCGGCTGAACGCGCTTCGGCGGCCATTCTCGCCGTGTGCAGCCGGATGTCGGATACCGGAGACATGGTGTTCATTGAGAACGATGTGGCCGCGCTTTTGAGCCGCCTTCCCGAAGAGGTCAAGGCCGAGCACTACCACGATGACGAGACCCATATCCGTGCCCTGCTGGAGGAAAACCAGCTGATGCCCACAGGCGGAATGGAGCTGGCCACCGCCGCAGTGCGGGGGCTGATCCTGACTGTCTCCCACAAGGAGCAGATCGGCTCGCTGTATCCCCAGGTGCTGCGCCTGCTGGTGCATGGCGCCTGCGCGGAGCTGTTTGCATAACATGAAAGCTGCCTTCGTGGCAGCTTTTCCAAAGCACGCTGGTTAGTGTATTCTAACTTCCGGGAGGAATGAAGAAAAATGGATCTCAAGGCGCTGAAATCCTACAAAAGGGACGCACTGCTGGGTGCTCTGGGGGCGTTTTTGATGATAGTGGGCGACCTGTGTCTGAGCATGATTCCGGCAAACCCCGGTGACAGCGGACTCTTTACCCGGGAGGCATACTTGAGCGGAGCCTGGGAGCCGTGGCGGCTGCCGCTGCTGCTTGCATCGGGGCCTTGCGTGCCTGCGGGACTGTCTGGGCTTCCGGCTTGTGACCAAAAGCCGGAAGGTTCTGGAGGCAGCCTATCCGCCGGAGCGCTGGACGCTGCCGGACCGTGACCCGACGGAGGAGCTGTGCTCACCCTTTAAAAAGAGAGTCCATGACCCCTCTGCCCCCTATGACGCCTATGACGAATCGGACGATGCCGAGCAGCAGGCAAAAAGCGGCTATTTAAAGCCTGTGGGCAGAGAGGGCGACCGGTCATAAGGAGCTGCGGTATATGCACGAATATTATCAGAAAAAGCGCGACGCGCTGAAAAAGACTCTGCATGGCTTTCTGGCCCTTGTAGGCCCCGAGCTGGAAAAGGCTGGGGGAAAGCTCTGGGCTGCCGCCATAGAGGACATATGGGAAATTTACGACCGGGACATGCTGGCCCGCTTTCCCTATATCGGCGGCGACGATGTGGGGGGGACAAAGAACCTGACGGAGGCGTATATGCTGGTGGCCATGGGCGAGTATCTCAAGGGGTATGGTCTGCCTATGGAGGAGATCGGACACCTGATGACCCTTGCCTATGAGCGTCGGATGCTGAAAATGCCGAGATTCATCCGCACGCTCATGGGAAAGCTGCTGAAAAACCCCCGGCTGCTGCACCGGGCGTTCTCGAAAAAGGACGCGCGAAATGCAGCCAATGCCGCGAAAAATCCCGGCAGCTTCGAGACAAAGACCCAGGTCCCGCCGGAGAGCGGGTACGATTTCAGCTACCACAACCTGGTGTGCCCTCTGGCAAACTTCGCCCGCAGCTATGGCTACGAGGCGTATATGCCGTATCTTTGCAATCTGGACTATGTGTTTTTCGGCATGGTGGGGGTACCTCTGTTTCGGGAGCACACCTGCTTTGATGGCCCTTACTGTGATTTTAAGCTGAAAGCGGCGGCTGAGCCGATGCCCTATTGGCCGCCGGTGTTTACCCAGGGCAGGGGATATAAATAATGCGGAGGGGTGACGATGTTCTGGGATCAAGTGGCGTGGGTGTATGACGTTTTTGCGAACGTCATCAACAGAAAAGCGGATAAGGCCCTGTGCGCGGCGGTGAAGGAGCTGATCTCTCCCTCCGACGCGGTGCTTGAGTGCGCCTGCGGTACGGGCCTTTTGACCGGTGTGATAGCGCCCCGCTGCCGAAGCCTGACGGCAACGGATTTTTCCGCGAAAATGCTGGCCCGGGCCAAAAAGAAATACGGGCACTACGGTCATGTGCGCTTTGCGCAGGCCGATATCCTCCGCCTGCCTTATCCGGCGGAGAGCTTTGACGTGGTGGTGGCGGCCAATGTCATCCATCTTCTGGATGAGCCCCTTCGGGCCCTGGCCCAGCTGGATCGGGTCTGTAAGCCCGGCGGGAGGATCATTATTCCGACCTACATGAATCAGACCGACAAGGGCAGAACAAACAGCGTTTCGGGCGCTATCGGCAAGGCAGGCGCTGACTTCAAACGGGAATTTACCCTCGACACATACAAGCAGTTTTTCGCCGATGCCGGCTATACGGACGCAGACTATGTGCTCTGCCGGGGCCGCATCCCGTGTGAGGTGGCAATTCTGCGAAAGGGTGAGGAGGGAAGCAAGCCGTGATGAAAAACGCTGCAGTATTGGAAAAATATGAAAGCTCGGACACCGATATCCGATCCCGCTGCGTTGAGGCATCCATCTGGGTATGGAGCTTGCCATCAAGCGCCGCTTCGGCGAATACGGCGTGCTATATGATCTGATCAAATATCCGGGTTCGTCGGGATCCGGGGAGAAACGGAGCGATGCAAAATGAAGCATATGGGTATGCCCATGGGCATGTGGGCGCTGTTTGCCGGGTCGTTCCGTCAGCAGCTGACGGCGGTATTCGGCTATGATGCCGACGCGGCAAAGGCCATCACGAAACAGGCAAAGCCGAAATACCGGCAGATCATCGCGGAGCTGCCGGGAGTTTGAAAAAGCGGATCGGTTCAAGATGAATATCGTCAACTGCGCCATGCTGGGGCCTTTATTCTCTCTATGCCCCAGCGCCCGGCGGTGGAGCCGCTGACGGAGTATTATGCCAGGGCCATGATGACAAAGCCGATGCAGTGGTTCTGCCGCAAGAGCGGGAAGAAGAAATTCACCGAGAAGGACATGGCCGGGATGAAAGCGACCGCCAAGCTGAAGGCTGCCGACCGCAATCCCTACTCCTGGAATATGGCCTATTACGAGTACCCCGACGGCAGCGGCTATGAGGGCCGGTTCTTTCAGTGCGGCATCTGCGTTCTGATGAAAAAGCTGGGGCTGTACGATCTTACCCCCGCCCTGTGCCATCTGGACTATACCATGAGTGTTGCCGGCTGCGCCACCGAGCCCGTTGGCAGCGTGCTCAGCTGGCTGGCTGCCGCCGGATTGCTGTGATTATTTCATTACAGGCAGCCGTGAGTGAGTAATTGCGTGGATCAGATCAAAAGAGTCCCCCGGCACTGCCGGGGGACTCTTTCAGCTTCTTATTCGATGGACACGATGTAGTAGTACACCGGCTGTCCACCGGCCAGCACGCTGACCTCTGCGTCGGGGCAGGCGGCGGCAAAGACCGCTTCCGCCTTCTGGGCGTCCTCTTCTGTCACATCCTCGCCGTAGAAGATGGTCACGAACTCGGCGCTGCGGGCCTTGGCATCCTCCGCCAGCTTCGAAAGCAGCGGCTCAATGCTCCGGTCGGTGCCGAACAGCTTCCCGTCCTCCAGGGCCAGGTAGTCCCCCTCGTTGATGGCAAAGCCGTCAAAGTCGGAGTTCCGGGCGGCATAGGTCACCTGGGCGGTGGTCACGGCCCCGGCGGCCTCGGTCATGGCCTGGGCTATGGCCTGGGGATCGATGCAGTCCAGATCTACATTCATCATGGCGGTGATACCCTGGGGCACGGTGGCCGTGGGAACCACAATGACTTTCTTATCCGTCAGCCCCACGCACTGCTGGGCAGCCATGATGATGTTCTTGTTGTTGGGCAGGATGAACACCACCTCGCTGGGCGTGCGGTTTACCTCCTGCAAAATGGCCTCCGTAGAGGGATTCATGGTCTGCCCGCCGGATACGATGCGGTCCACGCCCAAATCCCGGAAAGCAGTGGCCAGCCCCTCGCCGGCGCAAACGGCCAGAAAACCGTATCGCTTCTCCGCCGGAGCCACAGCCGGTTCTTCTTCCATGCTCTCCAGCTCCCGCTCCACCTCGTCCAGGTCGTCAGTGCTCTGGGCCTTTCGCCCGGCGGCCACAGCCTCGTACTGTGTGCGCATATTTTCAATCTTTGCCAGCTCCAGGGTGCCGTATTTCTGGGCCTCCGTCAGGGCGACGCCGGGGATGTCCGTGTGCACATGGACCTTAAAGGCCTCGTCGTCCTCGCCGATGACCAGGCAGTCGCCGATGGTGCTCAGGTAGGCCCGCAGGGGCTCAATGGAGGTGTTCTCCCACTTGCGCACGATGAACACCGTGTCGAAGGTGAAGGTGATCTCCTCCTCGATGAGGGCGGAGAAATCGGCCTTGCTCTCGGCCTTTTCCTCGGTCACATCCGGGATTTCCTCGCCCCGTAGGGCCCGCAGCATGCCGTCCAGGATCACCAGATACCCCTTTCCGCCGGCGTCCACCACGCCGGCCTTTTTCAGCACCGGATTCATCTCAATGGTCTCCGCCAGGGTCTCCTGGCCCTTGCGGATGGCCTCCTGCAGGACGTATTCCACGCTGTTGCACTCCTCCGCCGCCTGCACGGCCCGGTCAGCCGCCAGCCGGGAGACTGTCAGCACGGTGCCCTCGGCGGGCTTCATCACGGCGCTGTAGGCGGCGGTTACGCCCTCTTTCATGGCCCCGGCCAGCTGCGCCCCGTCGGCATCCTCCAGGCCCTTGAAGTACTTGGAGATCCCCCGGAACAGCAGGGAGAGGATGACGCCGGAGTTGCCTCTTGCGCCCCGCAGGAGGGCGGAGGCTGTGATAGAGGCGGCGTCGGACACGGTGACGGGCTGGTTTTTCCGCAGCTCTGCGGCGGCGGTCTGGATGGTCAGGCTCATGTTGGTGCCGGTGTCGCCGTCCGGCACGGGGAATACGTTCAGGTCGTTAATGGCTTCTCGTTCTATGGTGATGCAGGCAGCGCCGAAAAGAACCATCTGTTTAAAAACGCTGCCGCTGATTCTGTCTGTCATGTAGCTTCTCCTCCTGCCGGCATCACATGGTGATGGAGTCCACGCACACATCCACGTTGCGGACCTCCACGCCGGTGTTCTTACTCACCACATATTTGACCTCCGCCATGATGGAGCGGCAGACCGTGGCGATATTCACGCCGTTTTCCACGATGATGTGCAGCTCGATGGAAACGGTGTTGTCCTCGTTATGGGTGACCTTCACGCCCTTGCTCATAGCCTCCGGGCGCAGCAGATGCACAATGCCGTCGGTCATGCTGCGGTAGGCCATGCCCTTCACACCGAAGCAGTTGGTGGCGGCGGCGCCGGTGATGGTGGTGAACACGGCGTTGCTGATGCCGATCTCGCCCTGATCCGTAAGGACTTTAACCATAAACGAACTTCCTTTCTGTGTAGGATATCGGTTTATAAATTTTCTATAATAGCACTTCATTATAATATATATTTTCCAAAAGTACAAGCCCTAAAATTTATCCGGCAAATTCCTGGGTCGTGAACGCCGTTTTTTCACAATTTTCGCCTTTTGTCCAAAAACCGCTTGACAATGAGCACTATCCCCGGTATAATACAGCCGTTAGTCATGTTAATGACTCTTAAAGAGCACCCTGGATCGAGCCGGGTGCATCGGAGGGAGGGAAAATAGATGTCCGAAGTTCATGTCAAGGAAGGCGAGAGCCTGGACAGTGCTCTGAAGCGTTTCAAGAGAAGCTGCGCGAAGGCCGGCGTCCTGGCAGAGGTGCGTAAGCGTGAGTGCTATGAGAGCCCCAGCGTCAAGCGCCGTAAGAAGTCCGAGGCTGCCCGCAAGAACAGAAACAAGAGATATTATTGATCTTTTTTCTGCCTACGTGCCATGCAAAATGAGGTTCCGATTCCGGAACCTCATTTTTTTGATATTATTTTATCCCGTCACCCGTCACCGGGCCGCGCTCTCCCGCTGTGGAAACAGTCCGCCTGTTAGATCCTCTACCTCCGGCAGCATGAAAAACCCCTGCCGGATGCCCAGCTTTTCCGCCACCTCCATTTTGGCCTGCAGGGTCTGCAGATCGTCAAAAAGCACGAACCGTGTGCCGCCGCCGTCCGACCGGTAGGTAAAGTACCTGGCGCAGAGGGGGCGGCTGAAATAGGTGGCCCGGCCCTGAGCCAGCTGGTGCAGCTGCCCGATAGTCAGGGGGACGCCGCTGCCCGGCCCGGAGAGGGGATAGTCGATCATCATCCGCTGCAGATCCAGGGCCAGCCGTTCCGGCCCCCACCGCCCGGCGGCATCGGACAGGTGCTGCTCCAGGTCGCCGGAGGTCAGGGCGGTACACAGCAGAGCGATGCCGTGGGGGGCGAACGGTGCCACGGACTCCGGCAAAAACAGCTTCCGCCCCTGGCGGGTGAGGGCCTCATCCAGAGCCCTGCAGAAGCCTTCCGGCGGCGCCGCGTCCAGCACCACCCCGGCGTAGTGCCGCCTCTGGCACTCCTGGGCCAGGGTCCGGCACAGGCCCTCCGCCTGGGTGGGATACCTCCCCCCTTCGTCCGAGAGCATCAGCAGTCCGCCCCGCAGGCCCGCCGGCAGGGGGGAGGAGAGCAGCGTGCCCTCCGGGCCCATGCGGTAGCTCATGTGTGCCAGCTGTGTCGTGCAGGCCATGGCCTGCCGCAGCCGCCCGCTGTCGGCGGCCAGATATACGTCCATAGATGCGCCTCCCTCTTGCATTGCCGCGTGGAAGATGATAAAATTATCTATAGTATTGATAGTATGAAAGGAGTCGGTGGGATATGTCCTTTTCGCTGATTCCCCAGATGGTACTGCCCGGCTATGACCGCCTGACGCCCGGGATGCTCCGGGAGCGGAGCGTCCGCCTGCTGCTGTGCGATCTGGACTATACCCTGGCGCCCAAATATGTGCCTGAGCCGGATGAGGCCTTGCGGGAATGGCTGGCTTCCATGAAGGAGGCGGGCGTCCGGGTGATGATACTCTCCAACAACCGCAGCCCCGTCCGGGTAGAGCGTTTCTGCCGGGATTTGGGGATCGACTATGTGGGCCACGCCGGGAAGCCCTCCACCCGTGGCTACCGCCGGGCCATGGAACAGTCTGGCGTTACACCGGAGCAGACGGCCATGCTGGGCGACAAGCTCCTCACCGACGTGCTGGGGGCCAACCGCAGCGGTGTGCTGGCGGTGATGGTGGAGCCTATGGGCGGGCCCCGGGGCCTGTGGAACCATGTGCTCCACGGCCTGCAGCGTCCGTTCAAGGCTCTGTGCCGCAGCAGAAAGGAAGCGTGATGCATGAACCATTTTGATAAGATAGCCGCTGCACTCCCGGCGGCGGGGCTGGACGGTGTACTGCTCACAGGGGAGTATAACCGTTTTTATGCCAGCGGCTTTGCCTCCGCCGGTACGGACGGCGTGGCCCTGGTGACCCAAAAGGGAAATTTTTACTTCACCGACAGCCGCTATATCGAGGCGGCGGAGACTGCGGTGGAAAACGCCGCCATAGGCATGGTGGAGCGCGGCAAGGGCTATATCGCCTGGATCAATGAGTCCCTTGCCCTTTCCGGCGTGAAGCGTCTGGGCTTTGAGGACGAGACCATGACCGTGGCCGAGCACCGGCTCTACAGCGAGAAGCTGGAGGCCGACATGGTGCCTGCCTCGGCGCTTATGCATCGGCTGCGCGGGCAGAAGGATGCCGGGGAGCTGGAGCGTCTGGAGCAGGCCCAGCGTATCTCGGAGCAGGCTTTGGCGCAGATCCTCACGGAGTTGCGCCCCGGCGTGACGGAGAAGGAGGTGGCCGCCCGGCTGCAGTATCTCATGCTGCACTTCGGGGCGGAGAAGATGTCCTTCGATCCCATCGTGGCCAGCGGGCCCAACGGCTCCATGCCCCACGCCGTGCCCACGGACCGGGCGCTGCGTTCTGGTGAGTTCGTGACCATGGACTTCGGCTGCGTGTACCGGGGCTACTGCTCCGATATGACCCGCACCGTCTGCATCGGCCGGCCCACGGAGGAGATGGAGCTGGTATATGACACGGTGCTGCGGGCCCAGCTGGCGGGTATCGCCGCCGCCAGGCCCGGTGCTACAGGTGCGGAGATCGACGGTGCCGCTCGAAAGGTCATCGGGCAGGCGGGGTATGGCGACTATTTCGGCCATAGCTTCGGCCACGGCGTGGGGGTGGAGATCCACGAGATTCCCAACGCCACTCCCGGAAACGGCGATTCGCTGCCCGCCGGCGGTGTCATTTCCGCCGAGCCGGGGATCTATCTGCCCGGCCGTTTCGGTGTGCGCATCGAAGATGTGATCGTGCTGGAAGGGGACGGCTGCCGGGACATTACCAGGGCGGACAAGGCCCTTTTGTGCTTGTGAACCTACTTTTTCAGGTATCAGTCCGAAAAAATGCAACAAAACACTTGCCAAATGGCGGGTTTTCATATAGAATATATACGGCCCATTTGGCGCATAATATAATTTCGAGGAAATGAGAGAGAAATTTCCTCATACATAGGAGGAAACAGACTATGGCAACTATTACCGCAGGTGATTTCAGAAACGGTAAGACCTTTGAGATGGACGGCAAGATCATGCAGGTGGTGGAATTCCAGCATGTGAAGCCCGGCAAGGGCGCGGCCTTTGTCCGCACCAAGATGAAGAACATCGTCACTGGCGCCGTCACCGAAACTTCTTTCAACCCCACCGCAAAGTTTGAGGAAGCCTTCGTGGAGCGCAAGGACATGGCCTACAGCTATAACGATGGCGATCTGTACTACTTCATGGATCAGGAGACCTTCGACATGATCCCTCTGGGCAAGGATCTGCTGGGCGATGCGTTCCGTTTCGTCACCGAGAACACCGTGTGCAAGGTGCTCAGCTACAAGGGTAATGTCTTCGGTCTGGAGTGCCCCAACTTCATGGATCTGGAGGTCACCGAGACGGAGCCGGGCCTGGCCGGCAACACCGCCACCAACACCCTCAAGCCCGCCACCGTGGAGACCGGTGCCGAGGTAAAGGTGCCTCTGTTCATCAACATCGGCGACAAGATCACCATCGACACCCGTACCGGTGAGTATCTGTCCCGTGCAAAGTAAGTAGGACATTTAAGCGGTTCAGAAAGGAGCGCAACATGGAAATTTCTGAGAAGGTCGCATATCTGAAGGGTCTGGCCGAGGGCCTGGCTCTGGACACGGAAACCAAAGAGGGCAAGCTCATCGCCGCCATCATCGATGTGCTGGATGAGATGAGTGAGCGTTTTGAGGACATCGATGAGAACCTGGCGGATCTGGAGGACGGTCTGGACGCCGTCAGCGACGATCTGTCCGACGTGGAGGAGACCCTCTACGAGCTGGACGAGGATGAGGAGGACGAGGAGCTGGACGACGACGCCGAGTACTTCGAGACCACCTGCCCTGTCTGCCAGGAGGAGATTGTCTTTGACGAGGACACGCTGGACAGCGGCGAGATTCGCTGCCCCAAATGCGGTGAGAAGCTGGAGTTTGACCTCAGCGACCTGGCCGACAGCACCGAGGAAGACGAGAACTGATCGTACCGAAACAAAAAAGGGAGACGCCGGCCGCGCCTCCCTTTTTTCCTACCCGGAGAGGAGAACGCCATGAAATACACCACGACGGTTACGGATTATCTGACCTGGCGGGGGGACATTCCCTTTTCTGTGGATCCCTTCAACGAGGTGGATAATCTGGTGCTGTGCATCATATCCTATATCAATTTCTCCCGCTTCCCGGAGCTGAAGACCCGGTCGGCCCGGGAGGCGGTGCTGCTGAGCGATGTCTGCGCCCGGCTGAAGCCTGAGGATGAGCAGCTGGGCCTTTCCCAGCTCCCCTACATACCTGTGGCGCAGCAGGCGGCGCAGTCGGAGCGGTTTGCCGGGGTGCGGATGTTTGCCTTCGAGGACTGCAGTGACGAGGAGCGGGAGATGCAGTTTGCCGCTGTGACCTTTTTGCTGCCGGATAAGTCCGTGTTCGTGGCCTTCCGGGGGACGGATACGTCCCTGGTGGGCTGGAAAGAGGACTTCAACATGAGCTATCTGGAGGCCGTCCCGGCTCAGGTGCGCGCGGCGGAATATACGGCGGAAATTATGAAGCTCTGCCGCTTCCACAAGGTCCGCATCGGCGGCCATTCCAAGGGCGGCAATCTGGCGGCCTGGGCGGGATTGCACCTGCCCGATAAGGGCTACAGCCGCCTGCTGGCCGTGTATAATAACGACGGCCCCGGCTTCAACCGCAGCGTGACCGAGACGCCGGAGTACGCCCTGGTGAAGGATCGGCTCCATACATTTATACCGGAGTCCTCCATTGTGGGTGTGCTGCTGGAGCACTGGGAGGAGTATACCGTCATTGCCAGCACGGCCCGCTCCATTATGCAGCACGAGGCCCTGTCCTGGTGCACCGAGCGCAACCATTTCATCCATCTGGAGGAGCGCTCTGCCATGGGACGTCGGACGGACGATGTCCTTCGGGACTGGGTAGGCTCCATGACGCCCCAGGAGCGCCGGGACTTCACCGATGCCTTTTTTGATATCCTCAGCATGGGCGGCAAGGCCCGTACCCTGGAAGATGTGCAGGAGATGGGCCTGGGCGGCGCGGTGGCTTTGGTGAAGGAATACGCCGGAGCGGATGAAAAGACCCGCCGCATCCTTGCGGAGATATTCAAGCGTCTGGCTGTGGATATCGGCGGGGAGGTGGCTTCCTCTGCCCAGGACGGGCTGAAGCAGGCCACCGGCTTTCTGCGTAGTCTGGGCCGGAAGAAGCAGCAAGGGGAGTAAACCTGGAAACGATTAAATATCAAAAAGTCTCGCAGAGTTTGCCGCCCGGAGGCGGCAAAGAGTTTCAATCATTTTCTCTCGCGACCTGTGCGTGAGAGAAAATACCTCTCAGGCTGTCAGTGTGGAATTTGTCCGTCTGCGACGGACAAATTATGCGCGCAGCAGACTGCAAGCCCTTTGTCGGAAAAACCCGGAGGGTTTTTCGACAGTAAAAAGCGGCGTGACCTTGTGGCCACGCCGCTTTTATATATTGCTGTATCGCCCTCTTGGGGCATCTCACCGCTTGCTTCGCTTCGATCTCCGGATACCGGCATTGCCGATCGCCGCGGCCCCGATGGCCAGCCCGCCGCTGATGAACAGCGCTGCGGCCCACAGGATGAAGCTGCTGCTGTCACCGGTCTGGGGAGTCGTCTGGTCGCTGGGCAGCTTCGCTATCAAGATATCTGCCCTGGTGACCTCCTTGGTGGCCGCTGCATCGGTGTAATACCTGCGGCAATTCACGCAGTACCAGTATTCAATATGCCCCTGGGCGTCCGTGGTGGCAGCCTTGGCAGGGAAATGCCGGAGCTTTTCGTGGTTATCGGGGTCAATTTCCCCGTATTCACTGTCGCAGGCATCGCAGATGGCCTTGCTGTGGCAGGTAGCCGTACCGCCGGAGTGTCCGGTGGCGGGGATTTCCGCGCCCTGAGTCAGCACCGCGCCGCAGCCTTGGCAGCATGTGTCGCCGGAGTAGCCTGCGTCTGTGCAGGAGGCCGCAGCCTGGCCGCGAATCTCCGTGCCGCCGTCGTGGTTATCGGGGTCAATCTCCCCGTACTCACTGCCGCAGGCATCGCAGATGGCCTTGCTGTGGCAGGTGGCCGTACCGCCGGAGCAGCTTTCGGTCTCCACGCCCTTGGTGCAGCCGTCCACCGTGCACCGGCGCGTGTGGGTGCCGTTTCCGTTGGAGCTCCAGGCGCCCCATGTGTGCCCGGCCTGTGCCTCCGTGAGGACATAGCCGCAGGCGCAGACCACCGCCGTGGTGCAGTCGCCGTCGTCGCTGCCGCTGTGGGCGGCCGGAGCGTCGGCGATGGTGCAGCCGCTGTTCTGGCAGATGTGCCAGTGGTGGCTGTCATCCCTGTGCCAGTCTCCGGAGAAGTCGTGCTGCTTGGCCGCGATGACAACCACATCGCTGTGATACACGCAGCATACCGGCGTTGCGCAGTTGCCGTCGTCCGCCGCCGCCGTGTGTCCGTCGTGAACGGTTACGGTCATGCTGGAGCTGTTTTTCGCCTGATCCGTGACCGTGATCTGCTGCGGGCCCTCCGCAGGGGCCAGGATGAACTGCCTGTTCTCGTCCAGCGTCACATTTTGGCCGTTTACGGTAACGGTGTCCACATAGTTCTCGTCGATGGTCACCGTCTGGGCCTGGCAGTAGATGGCGCCTTCCTCAATGCCTATGATCCCGGGGGCCGTGGCATCCAGCACCATGCCGTCCGAGGAGATATAGCTGACGTTGTTTCCCCTGTCGGTCAGTCTGGCATAGATGATGTATTTCCGGTCGGGATCGATGGAGAAGGGGCCGGTGTATTCCGTAAAGGCTTCCCCGGCCAGCGCATGTAGGGTCATCTCCGTGTCCGTCAGCAGATACTCGATCTTTACCGCCTCGCCGCTGGTGTCTGAGGCGGTGATCTCCACCCTCTGGGTGTTCCTGAAGAACAGGTCGAAGGTGATCTTGTTCAGGAAGCTGTTCCATCGGTTCGTGTCCACCTGGATGGCACCGGTGGGCGGCTGATTGTCCTTCCACTGTGCCGTCAGGGTGATGCTGGGCGCGTTGTCGTTTTCCGCCAGATCGGCATAGGTGGTGGTTTCGTTTACGATAATGCTGCCGCATTTCCACCCGGCGAAGTCATAGCCGGTCTTCGTAGGCTCGGAAACGCCCTCCAGCACCTTGCCGCTCCAGCCCAGGGTCTTGCCGGAGATGTCCGCGCCCTCAAAGCGGACGGTGTAGCTTTTGGCTGTCCACTGTGCCGTCAGAGTGATGCTGGGCGCGTTGTCATTTTCCGCCAGGTCGGCATAGGTGGTGGTTTCGCTTACGGCGGTGCTGCCGCATTTCCACCCGGCAAAGTCATAGCCGTCCTTCTGGGGGTCGGCCACGCCGCTGAGCACCGGGTCCGTCCACTTCACATGCTCTTTTTCGGCCATCGCGCTGCCGCCCCTGGTGTCGAAGGCCACGGTATAGTCCGCCTTTACCGCCCAATGGGCTGTCAGGGCCAGGTCCGCCGTCACCGGTGTGTCCGGGGTGAAGCTCTCCCTGCCCAGATACCAGCCCGCGAAGGTATAGCCGGTCTTGGTGGGGACGGTGGAAGCGATGGTGCCGCCGTAGGCCACGGTCTGCGCGTCCACCGCGCTGCCGCCGTTTGAGTCGAAGGTCACGGTGCGGCTGGTGAAGAGGGACAGATAGTTGGGCGCGTGATTGATGACCCCATCGACCTGCGCATTGTGGTACTGATCGAACAGCGGTTCCCATTCATAGGGCGTGTGGAACTGCAGCGGGTTATTCGCGGAATCGCCCATCCGGAACGTCGCTTTATCCGTAATGGAGCTTTTTCCAAGAGCGAGAGCGCGTTTTTGAACACGCCGCTGCTGGCGTTCGCCGGATCGCTCGCCTGGATGGTCAGGCTGCCGTCCTGGAAGGTGAAGCGCCGGGATTTTCGGTCATGCCGTAGACCTTGGCGTTCATGCGCACCGCCCCGCTCCGCTGGTAATACTGGCCCTCGTCGCCGAAAGCCACCGCCGAAGCGTTGGGCGCGTCCAGGGTGAGGGAGCCGTCCCCGGTGAAGGCCAGCACTGTGCCCCGGGTCCAATCCAGGGCAGCGCCGTCCCCGGTGTAAGTGATCTGGTTTGCGCCCTTCAGCTCAATGGGGAAATACCAGAGGTACGTTCTGTTGGGTACGCAGAACACCTCAATCTTTTGGAGATTAGCGCCGTTCAGCGTCAGCTTGCTCAGCTCTACCCCCGGGAGCTCCTCACCGGCCAGCAGCTTCTCAATCGCAGCATCCGTGATATACAGTTTAGTATTATCCCAGTATTCACTGGGGATATTGTTGCTGTCGAATCTGCACTGCGTGTAGGACACCGTGCCGTCGCCCAGCACGTCCGTATAGTTCTCACTGGTGACGTAGACCTCGTTTCCGTCCTTGTCTGTGACTATGATGCCAAAGACGAACTCCTTCCACCTGGCATAGAGGGTCATATTCCCCGCCACAGCCTTTGAGAAGTCATAGGCTCCTACGGTGTAGGAACTCGTGCACCAGCCGGTGAAGGTGAGGCTATTGATTTTCGGATCGGCAGGCCGGATGGCCGTCTCACCCTTCTGGACGATCTGTATGGCATAGGTCCCGTCCAGATTTCCGTAGTCATAGGTCACGGTGACGGGCTTGCCGTCGGGGTCGGGGATGTTGGTGGTCATGCCGGGGGTGCCGGTGGTCTGGATGGGCTTCCCGCTGAGCTTTGCGTTCTTTTCCAGGGTCAGCCCGCCATAGAATGTGCCGCCGGAGACATAGCCCTCCGTGCGGACGGGGCCGTAAAAGCTGCCGCCGGAGATGTTGCTCCAAAAGTTTTAGTTATGTCCCAATCCAGGTAATTATTAGGGATTGCCGCGGTGACGCTGCCGTAGAAGCTGCCGCCCCGGATGTCGCCCTCGCAGTAGACATCGCCGGTAAAGACCGTGGTAGGCTTCCCGTCCGTGTGGTCGATGGCGTTGGTGGCCTTGATCTCAGCATCTTGATCGCTCCCGTTCCTTCCCACATACACCGTGCCCTCCACCCGGCCGCCGTTGGCATAGAGGAAGCAGCCGGGATAGTTGACGGTATAGGTCTCTTCAAGGTTCATATAGATCGCAGCGCCGTATTCGATGGCGCCTTCCTCGTCATCGTCCTTTTCGCTGGCCGTGCAGCCCGTGATGCGGGCGTTCTCTCCCAGCTCCAGCTCGGCAAAGCCGATTAGAGCCACGTCGCCGCCGCGTTTCGCCTTACAGTCGGAGATCGCAGCGTTCAGAACAGATATCTGGTCTGCGTAGCCGCTGACAGACAGGCCGCCGCGTTTGGTTGCCGTGCAGTTCTCAATGCTGCCGCCGGTGATCCGGACGGTGCCGGGAGCTGCGTAGATACCGCCGCCGCTATTGGCCGAGCAGCCGGCGATGACGCCGCCGGTCATGGTGAACGAGGGATAGGTGTCATTGGCGTCTTTCAGGTAAATACCGCCGCCGCCGGCACCGTAATCGGCTGAGACAACGCAGTTCCGGATGGCGCCGCCGGTCATGGTGACGGAGCCGCCGTCGGCATAGATGCCGCCGCCAAACGCTTGAAACGCTCCGCTCTGGACGCCGCAGGCATAGATGGTGTCGCCCGCCAGCACGAAGGATGCGCCCGCCTCCACATATACGCCGCCGCCATAGTAATTGTAGGACTGTCCCGCGCCATTGTCTCGCGCATAGCCCTTGCCGCCGGTGATGAGGCCGCCTGCCGGAAGCTTGGCATCTTCATGAATCGCCGCAGGGCGGCTGTCGGTCACAGTCAGGGTCTTGCCCCCCCGTGACGCGGAAGATGCTGTCCGGGTCTGCCGCCTCGTCATAGCGCAGGATGTGGCCGTTCAGGTCCACGGTGACATTGTGCTGGGCCTTCAGCCCCGCCGTAATGGTGATGTCCGCCGTCAGCTTCACCACATCGTTGGAGCTGTCCGCCAGAGCGGCGGTTAGCTCCGCATCCGTGGCAGCCTGCCCCACGGCCTCCTGGGCAAAGACCACCGTGGGCAGCAGGCTCAGAGCCATACACAGGGCCAGCAGGATGCTTAGCACTCGTTTTTTCATGTTTTTTCCTCCTTTTCCTCCGGTGACAGCTTGAAGTCAAATTTCATCTCCAGCATAGCAAATAGCCGCTGCATTACCTGAGTGGCGATGGCTTCCATGTCCAGTCCCGCGATAAAGCGCAGGACCTTTTCCTGCTCCTCCTCCGGCACCCGGTATACCCGCATGGCCGCCGTCAGAAACCGGCTGAGCTTCCGCTCCAGAGGGAAATGGATGTCGCATTTCCTGGCCATATAGCTGCGCATGAGTCCTGCCGTGCCGATGTCCATCTCGTAGAAATCGCTGTCGGCATAGCCGGGGAAGTTAGCCCCGAAGATCTGCTTGAGCTCCATGGTGGTGTTCAGATAAATGTATTCCGCCGTGTTCGGCTGGGTGTATACCTCCACATAGATCTCCCGCAGCCGCTCGTTTCGCTCGGTAAGGGTGAGCTGAATGGCCGTCTCCACCGCGTAGGCATACACCGGCGGCAGTGTTTGCCCTGCGATGCTCCTGGCCGCGCCGAACTGCCCGCCGAACATGGCCTCTGTCAGCTCCATCAGCACGGCGTCCTTGGTGGGGAACAGATTCTGAAAGCTGCCCCGGGCCACGCCAGCCTCCTCCACGATCTGGCTGATGGTGGTCTCTTTATATCCCTGCTGCAAGAACAGCCGGGCGCATACGGCGAGGATTTTTTTCTTCGTCTCGATGCCGTCTTTTCTCATGAGAGCAGGTGACTCCTTCCATATTAGTATATATACCAAATTATACCGGGCAATGGAGAAAATTGCAAGTACCCGGCCAGAAAAAGTGGTATATTTTCGATAACGGTAAGGAAGGGCGTGTGAGGGAAACCCAAGAAGGGTGTCCCTCGCCATT
>ENA-UONZ01000764-UONZ01000764.1-human-gut-metagenome-genome-assembly--contig:-C93old-NODE-764-length-45983-cov-9.306589_pt1 | contig 45983 bp, 39 predicted proteins | sample MGYA00242468_ERZ724015 | MGnify/ENA metagenome assembly ERZ724015
AGACTAACCGGTAACTTTCAGCGTTATATCACTGGCAAACCGGGACCGAGCCGCCGCCTCGGACGGCGAAAGCGCGTCGCATGCGGCAGAATATCACCGTCTCAGATTGCAAACAACTGAGAAACAATACAATAACTAAAAATTTACTGTTTTTCACTACTTTGGGCTGATTTTTGCGTGTGCGGGAAATAGAAACGGAATAGGTGTGAAAGAGTTAGCATTTTCCCGCAGCAGGAAAAAATATTTACTCCCGTAATTTCTTTATAAGGAAATAAAGATATATATTTGCACTCCAATGGACTAAGGGGAAAAATAAGTTTAAACTAAATATTTTTGGATTATGACAAAGGCGGATATTGTTAACGAAATTTCAAAAGGCACCGGCGTCGAAAAAGCGCAGGTGCAGCAGATCGTGGAAGCGTTCATGGAAAGCATCAAGGACTCGCTGACCTCGAACAAGAACGTCTACCTGAGGGGCTTCGGCAGCTTCATCGTCAAGAGAAGAGCGGAGAAGGTGGCCCGCAACATTTCGAAAAACACGACTATTACGATCCCTGCCCACAACATCCCGGCATTCAAGCCGGCCAAGAGTTTCGCAGGCAAAGTAAAAGCCAATGCCAAATAATTAACCATCTTTATTAAACCTTACGATTATGCCAAGCGGTAAAAAAAGAAAAAGGCATAAAATGTCTACCCACAAGCGCAAAAAACGTCTGAGAAAAGACAGACATAAAAAGAAAAAGTAGGTAGCACTTTTATGTGTCGGAATGTTATAAACCTAAAGACCCTTGGGTACTTTAGGTTTATTGCATATTGAATGTCCGTAACCCACTCCCCCGCACGCGTCGCCGAACAAGGCGGCCCGACCGCCCTCAAGGGACTCCGCGTGCGAAGAAACCTCACAGACTCTGATGAATAAAGAACTAATTATCAACGTAACCCCCAGCGAGATCGCCATCGCCCTGTTCGAGGACAAGCAACTGGTCGAGCTGAACAAGGAAAAATGCAAGACGGGATACTCCGTCGGCGACATCTACCTGGGGAAAGTCAAGAAGATCATGCCCGGCCTGAACGCCGCGTTCGTCAACATCGGGTATGAGAAGGACGCTTTCATCCATTATCTCGATCTGGGCCCGCAGTTCACCTCGCTGCACAAGCTCGTCGGCACGCTGACCTCCGGGAAGAGAGCTCCTCTGTTTCAAAACATACGCCTCGACAAGGCGATGGGCAAGACCGGCAAGATTTCGGGTTTCATAGCCAGCGGCCAGCCCATTCTCGCGCAGATCGCCAAAGAGGCCATATCGACCAAAGGTCCGCGGCTGACGTCCGACATCTCGCTGGCCGGACGCAACGTCGTGCTGATTCCCTTCTCGAACAAGATATCCATCTCGCAGAAAATCCGCTCCAACGAGGAGCGCAACCGGCTCAAGCGGATCGCCTCGGCCGTGCTGCCCAAGAATTACGGCGTCATCATCCGCACGGCCGCGATGGGCCAGCAGGACGCAGACATCGAGCACGACATCACGTCGCTCGTACGTCGCTGGGAAAAAGTGCTCGACGGCCTGCGCAACCAGACGCCCCCGTCGCTGATCCTGAACGAGGAAAACCGCACGACGACGATCATCCGCGACCTGCTCAACGGGTCGTTCAGCAGCATCTACGTCGACGACCACACCGTATACGAGGAAATCCGCGAATACATCCGGATGATCGCCCCGGACAAGGAAAAGATCGTCAAGCTGTACAAGGGCAGCACGCCGATCTTCGACAACTTCGACGTGTCGAAGCAGATCATGTCGCTGTTCAGCAAGTACGTCTCGCTCAAGAAGGGCGCCTACCTGATCATCGAGCATACCGAGGCGCTGCACGTCGTGGACGTCAACAGCGGCAACCGGGCGAAAGTCGACAACGATCAGGAGCGCACGGCGATGGACGTGAACCTGGCCGCCGCGGCCGAAATCGCGCGTCAGCTCCGGCTGCGCGATATGGGCGGCATCATCGTGATCGACTTCATCGACCTGCACAAGAGCGAGAACCGCAACGCGCTGGTCGAGAAGATGCGCGAGCTGATGGCCGGCGACCGCGCGAAACACACGATCCTGCCGCTGTCGAAGTTCGGGCTGATGCAGATCACGCGCCAGCGGGTACGGCCCGAGACGCACATCGACGTGCGGGAGACCTGCCCGGCCTGCCACGGCACGGGCCTCGTCGCGCCCGCCGTGCTGATCGACGACCAGATCGAGAAGCAGATCGCCTATTTCGTGAAGGAGAAAAAGCTGAGTTACCTGAAACTGAGGGTCAGCCCCGTCGTGGCGGCCTTCGTCAAAAAGGGCTTCCCGTCGCTCCGCACGCGGTGGATGTTCAAGTACCGTTGCCGCATCCGCGTCGCTTCGGACAATACGACGGGCATCATCGAGACCCGCTTCTTCAACCGCGAGGACGAAGAATTGATTTGACGCGCATATGACGATCGCCGAGCTGGAACAGATTTTCACCGATCAGCAGGCTTTCCGGCAACTGACCGAGAGCATCCGTCCGGGGAGTACGGTACAACTCGCGTCGCTGGTCGGATCGTCGCTGTCGCTCGTCGCGCACGGAGCGATCGCCCGTCTCGGAGGCGTCCACGTCCTGGTCGCCGAAGACCGGGATGCGGCGGGCTATCTTTACAACGACCTCTATCCGCTCACGGGCGGAGAGGGGTTGTTTTTCTTTCCAACGGGCTACAAGCGCTCGATCCAGTACGGACAGGAGGACCCGTCGGGCCTCGTACAACGCACGACGGCGCTCAACGCACTGCGAAGCGCGGCGGACAAGCCGCTGATTCTGTGCACATATCCCGAGGCGCTGACCGAAAAAGTCGCCGACCGGGAGCGGCTGAGCGACAGCGTACTGAAGCTGCGCCGAGGGGACAATCTGTCGACCGCTTTCGTCGAGGAAGCGTTGCGGGAATGCCGTTTCGAACGGGTCGAGTTCGTCTACGAACCGGGACAATACTCGGTTCGCGGCGGCATCGTCGACATTTTCTCCTATTCGGACAACAAACCCTATCGGATCGACTTTTTCGGCGACGAGATCGACTCGATCCGGCCGTTCGACGTCGGCACGCAGCTCTCGACCGGCACGCTCGACGAGGTGGAGATCGTTCCGAACCTCAAGACGGTAACCTCGGTCGAGCATCGCGTCTCGCTGGCCCGGTTCGCGGGAGAAGTCACCTACTGGATCGCCGACGGAGACTACACGCTCAAGCGCTTCGACGACATCCGGACGAAGATTCTCGGCGATTTGGACGAGCCGTCGTCGATCGACACGCTGGTCACCAGCCGCAAAGGATTTCTCTCCGACGCGAAGAAGGCGGCTTTCGTGTTGTTGCGCGACAACGTCCGCGAGCGGCCCGCCGAAGTCCGCGTCGCGTTCGACACGACGCCCCAGCCCGAATTCAACAAGAAATTCGATCTGCTGGCCGACGACATCAACGCGAACCGTCTGAGAGGTTATTCGACCTGTCTGCTCTCCGACAACAAGGCTCAGATCGAGCGGCTGTCGAACATCTTCAACTCGATCGGAGAGAAGAACGTCGTCTTCGACTCCGTTCCTCTGGCACTGCACGCGGGGTTCGTCGACCATACGTCGAAAAACTGCTTCTACACCGATCACCAGATATTCGACCGCTACCAGCGTTACCGTATCCGGGGCGAGCTGGACCGGAGCGAAAGCCTGACGATTCAGGAGCTCAACTCGCTGAAAGTAGGCGATTACGTCGTGCACATCGACCACGGCGTCGGCCGCTTCGGGGGACTGACGCGGACGGTCGAGAACGGCAAGGTGCACGAGGCGATCAAGCTCGTCTACCGCGACAACGACGTGCTGCTGGTAAACGTCCACGCGCTGCACCGCATCTCGAAATACAAGGACAAGGACAGCGAGCCGCCGAAAATATACAAGCTCGGCTCGGGGGCATGGCAGCGCATGAAGCTCAGCACGAAAAAGGCCGTCAAGGACATCGCCCGCGAGCTGATCGCGCTGTACGCGAAGCGTCAGGCCAGCCGGGGCTTCGCCTTTTCGCCCGACAGCTACATGCAGCACGAGTTGGAAGCCTCGTTCATTTACGAGGACACGCCCGACCAGCAAACGGCCACGCAGCTCGTCAAGCAGGACATGGAAAGCCCCGTGCCGATGGACCGGCTGGTCTGCGGCGACGTCGGGTTCGGCAAGACCGAAATCGCGATCCGCGCGGCCTTCAAGGCCGTCACCGACTCGAAGCAGGTCGCCGTGCTGGTCCCCACGACCATCCTCGCACTGCAACACTACCGTACGTTCAACGAGCGGCTGAAGGAGTTCCCCGTCCGCATCGAGCACCTGAGCCGCCTCAAAAGCGCGAAGGAGACGCGCCAGATTCTCGAAGAGGTCAAAAGCGGCAAGATCGACATTCTGATCGGCACGCACAAGATACTGGGCAAGGGCATCGAGTTCAAGGACCTCGGTCTGCTCGTGATCGACGAGGAGCAGAAGTTCGGCGTGGCGGCCAAGGAGAAGCTGCGCCAGCTGAGGGCCGAAATCGACACGCTGACGCTGACCGCCACGCCGATCCCCCGCACGCTGCAGTTTTCGCTGATGGGCTCGCGCGACCTGTCCGTCATCACGACTCCTCCGCCCAACCGCCAGCCCATAGCGACCGAGACGCATCCGTTCGATGAGGAGATCATCCGCGAAGCGATCGAGTTCGAGCTCGCGCGCGGCGGACAGGTATATTTCGTTCATAACCGGGTCGGAACGGTCGCCGACATCGAGGCGCTCGTTCGCAGGCTCTGTCCGCAGGCGCGGACGGCCGTAGGGCACGGACGGATGAACGCGCAGCAGATGGAGAAGCTGATGATGGACTTCATCTACGGCGAATTCGACGTGCTGATCGCCACGTCGATCATCGAGTCGGGCGTCGACGTGCCGAACGCCAACACGATCATCATCGACAACGCGCAGAACTTCGGGCTGAGCGACCTGCACCAGCTGCGCGGCCGCGTCGGACGGTCGAACCGCAAGGCTTTCTGCTACCTGCTCACCCCTCCCGAGGAGACGCTCTCGTCCGACGCCCGCCGGCGGCTGCGCGCCATCGAGGAGTTCTCGGACCTGGGCGCGGGGTTCAACATCGCGATGCAGGACCTGGACATCCGGGGAGCGGGCAACCTGCTCGGCGGCGAACAGAGCGGCTTCATCGCCGACATCGGATTCGAGACCTACCAGAAAATCCTCGCCGAGGCGATCGCCGAGCTGCGCGAGGAGGAGCTGGCAACCGCCGCGCCGCAGGAAGGCAAGCCGCAGGAAGCGCTTTCCCCGCAGGCAAGGCCCGCCGCTTTCATCACCGACTGCCAGATCGAGACCGACCGCGAGGCGTTCATTCCGGACGAGTACGTCGGCAGCAGCACGGAGAAGATCAGGCTCTACCGCGAGCTCGACAACATCGCCGACGAGGAGCGGCTGTCCGTCTTCGAGGCGAATCTGCGCGACCGTTTCGGCGAAATCCCCGCGCCGACCCGCGAGCTGTTCGACGTCGTGCGGATGCGCTGGGCCTGCATCCGTCTGGGCTTCGAGAAAGCGATCGTCAAAAACGGGATCATGATTCTGAAATTCATTGATAACCAGCATTCGGCCTACTACAAGAGCGACTTGTTCGGCGGCATACTGAAAGCGGCTACGCGCGCAGAGAGCAAATTTATTTTCCGTCAGAACAATAATAAGCTCTCCGTGGTAGTTAGAAATATAAAAAATATCTCCGAGGCGACGGCCGCGCTGCACGAGCTGGCCGAAAAGGCCGCGCAGTAGCCCCCGGTATCCCTCGCGCGGCAAGGCCGGGCTTGCGCGGCACGAACGGAATCGCTAATTTTGCAAGGATGAATCTTGCTATCGACATAGGCAACTCGCTCGCCAAGCTGGCCGTCATCGAAAACGGGCAGGTAGTCGACTTTCTGAAGACCGACCGGCCCGACGCGGCTTTCGTCGCCGGCGTGCTCGACGCGAATCCCGCCATCGACGCCGCGATCGCCATCTCCTGCCGGACGGCCGACAGCGAGGTGGAGAGCCTGCTGAGAAGACGGTTGCGCCGCTTCCTGCGCTTCGACCGGAGCGTACCGGTCCCGATCGAGAACCGTTACGCTACCCCCGAAACGCTCGGACCGGACCGGCTCGCGGCCGCCGTGGGCGCATGGACCCTCTATCCCGGACGGAATATCCTGATCGTCGACTTCGGAACGGCCATCACGATCGACTTCGTAACCGAACGCGGCGAATATCTCGGAGGCAACATCTCTCCCGGCGCCGATACCCGCTTCCGGGCGCTGAACCGCTTCACCGACACCCTGCCGCTCTGCTCGTTCCCGCAGCAGGAGAAGCCGACGCTGCTGGGAGACTCGACGCGGTCGGCCATCGAATCCGGCGTCGTGAACGGCATCGTATACGAGATCGAGGGCTATATCCGCGATCTGGAGCAGCGCTACGAAGACCTGAGAATCGTTTTTACCGGCGGAGAGAGCGATTTTTTTGCCAAAAGACTAAAAAATACGATATTTGCAACTTACGACCTGGTGGCTTACGGCCTGAACCGAATTCTTGAATATAATGCAAAATAGCAAGCAGATCATCATCCGAGCGGCTCTCGCGGTATGGCTGGCGCTGCCGGTCGCCGCGCAGGCGCAAAGCAGCAGCCTGAATGCCTTCTCGCCCTATACTTTCTACGGACTGGGCGATTTCTCGACACAGGGACCCGCCTACATGCGGTCGATGGGAGGCGTCGGCGTAGGGTACCGCAACTCGATGAAGATCAATTATATCAACCCAGCGTCGTACAGTCTGCTCGGACGGAAGACCTTTCTGTTCAACGTCGGGATCGAAGGCAACAACACCTACTCGAAAACCGCCGAAGCGAAAACCAGCCACAACTCCTTCAACGTCCGGGACATCGCGCTGGCCATGCCGCTGGGCCGGGGCGTCGGGCTCGGCGTCAGCGTCACGCCGCTGAGCAGCGTGGGATACCGGGTGCAGATGGAAGACACCGATCCGCTGTTGCTGGCCAACGACAAGTACGTCGTATACAACTACGTGGGCGACGGTACGGTCACGCAGGCGAAGCTGGGACTGGGCGTTCAGGTGACCAAGCATCTCGCCCTCGGAGCCGACATGGTCTACTATCACGGCCGGACGACCCGCAGTTTCTCGACGACGGTCACCTCGCTGATGACCTCCACGCAGTACAGCAATGCGGTAGGCCGGTCAAGCGAGACGATCTCGCGCATAGGTATGAACTTCGGCCTCCAGTACGACATCCTCCGCAACGACAAGCGGATTCTCACCTTCGGCGCGACATACCGTCCCAAACTGAACCTGAAGCCCGAAAACGAGCGTATCGTATACACTTCGGGCATCGAGTCCGATACGGTCAGCTATTCCGACGGAAAGCAGTCGTTCAACCTGCCGGGCATGTTGCGCGCGGGACTGTTCTATCAGACGCATAAGCTGGGCGTCGGCTTCGACTACTCGATGGAGCAGTGGAACGGCATCAATCCGCCCGACTCGCAGGACGACGTCGTCTTCAAGAACAACCAGTATTATCGCGTAGGAGTCGAGTATACCCCGAACGCGATCGATATCCGTCGATTCCTCAACCGGTGGACCTACCGCTTCGGAGTCTATTACAACGACTACTACATGCGGATCAACGGCCATAAGATCAACGACGTGGGATTGTCCGTGGGCGTCGGCATCCCGATCAAGATGCAGGGCTTCAGCTCGGTCAATCTCGGTCTGACATGGGGATGCCGGGGGACGACGGCTACCGGCATGATCGGCACCCGACAGTTCCGCATGGTCCGCGAGAATTATATCAAAGTATCCATCGGACTGAGCCTGTTCGGCGAAGACGACTGGTTCAAGCGCTTCAAATATCAGTAGACAATCGTCCTCCCGTGCAAGAACCGACGCGACATACGCTTCGCCGTGCAGCGGCGCTTCTGCTGGGCGGATGCGCCGCGCTGCTCGTCTCTTGCGACAGCAAAACCTCCGTCGCGAACGACGACGGCGTACGGAACATGATGACTCAGCAGAGCGAGGACCTGACGGTCATCCTGTCGAGGAACGGGAATCTCACCTATCGGTTCACGACTCCGCTGCTGGAGCGTTACGAATATGCGCTGGAGCCTTATACCGAGTTTCGCAAGGGAATCCACATCGAAACCTACAACGACTCGACCCATCAGGTCGAATCGTCGCTGACGGCCAACTATGCCATATTGCTCGAAAAGCAGCAGCTGTGGGAGGCCAAGGGCAACGTCCGGGGCCACAATGCCGGGGGCAACCAGCTCGAGACCGAACAGCTGTTCTGGAACCAGAAATCCAAACTCGTCTACTCGAACGTCGATTCGAAAATCACCCAGAACACGGACGTCGTCTATGGGGACGGATTCGAGTCGGACGAGCGTTTCGAGGAGTTCGTCGTACGCAACCCGAAAGGAAAGGTAACGGTCGAGACGGCGCCGAACCGCTCCGACACGACGGAGAAAGCCCCCGAAGCCGCTCCGAAACCGGACGTGCCGGCGGACGTGCCGGTGATCCGCGAGGGAGAAGGCGTGGCCAATCCGGCCACGATCCGCAACCAGCGCAAACGACGGGACGAACCCCGTATGCTCGGCAAGCCGGTCAAACTCGAACGGTTCGACCGTCCGGGCCGCCGTCCTTAAAGGCTCCGCCGCCGGATTTCCCGGCGCGACGAACGGGAAAGGGCCGCCTTATTCGCGCCCGGGAAACACTCAGGCAAATAAATTGTTGTATCTTTGCCGCAGGAGGGCGCCGAGCGGAACGGACGTTTTCGCCCCGCGCCCTCCGCCGCAGACACTTACGCTTCAGATAACCATGCTTTCGGTCGCCATAACAGTCGTCGTCTCGCTGATATTGTCCGCTTTTTTCTCGGGCATGGAGATCGCCTTTCTGTCGTCGAACAAGCTGAAACTGGAGATCGAGCGCAAACGGAGCCGACTGTTCGGTTACATCGCGGGGCTGTTCGCAAAATATCCCGGACAGTATATCACGACGATTCTGGTGGGCAACAACGTCGCGCTGGTCGTCTACTCGCTCCAAATGAGCGTGCTGATCCAGGCCGGACTGCACGCCGCCGGCATCTCGCCCGGCGACGGAGGATCGTACCTGATCGAGACGCTCGTATCGACGGCCATCATCCTTTTCGCGGCGGAGTTCGTGCCGAAAGCCGTCGTCCGGCTCAACCCGAACTTCTACTACCGGAGCTTCGCGCTGCCGGTCTATTTCTTCTATCTGCTTTTCTACCCGGTCGCCAAACTGACGACGCTCGTGTCGGTCGGCATCCTCAAAATGGCCGGGCTGCCGCTGCGGCGCGACCAGTCGATCAGCACGTTCGACCGCGAGGATCTGGCGCATCTGCTCGACGAGGCCGCCGAGGACAGCGAGCAGACGCAGAACGAGAAGGATATCCGGCTGTTCCAGAACGCGCTCGACTTTTCGGACCTGCTCGTGCGCGACTGCATGGTTCCTCGCGTCGACATCGAGGCCGTCGAACAGGGTTGCTCGGTCGAAGAAGCCACGCGACAGTTCATCGACACGCAGTTCTCCCGCCTGCCGGTCTACCGCGACAACATCGACAACATCGTCGGATACATCAACACCAAGAGCCTGTTCCGCTATCCGCGCTCGATCGGAGAGATTCTCAACAAGATCGACTACGTGCCCGAGAGCATGCCGGCTCAGAAGCTGCTGACGCTGTTCATCCGCAGCCGCCACTCGATCGCCGTCGTGATCGACGAGTTCGGGGGCACGGCAGGCATGGTCACCATCGAGGACATCCTCGAGGAGATATTCGGCGAGATCGAGGACGAGCACGATTCTCAGGACCTGGTCGAAAAGAAGATGAGCGACAACGAGTATCTGTTCTCGGGACGCCTCGAGATCGAGTACGTCAACGAGAAGTACCGGCTCGACTTCCCCGAAAGCGAAAACTACGACACGCTGGCCGGATACGTGATCGACAAGTATCAGGGCATTCCCTCGGCCGGCGAAACGATTCTCTCGGACAACAAACGGATCAAGATTCTGCGAACGAACGCCTCGCGTATCGAGCTGATGCGGGTAACGATCGTCTGAGCCTGCCCCGGCACCTCTCCGGCCGCAGGCGCGAGGAATGCGAACCGTCCGGAGAGTATCCCCGTAACGAACGGACCGGCCGCAGGCGGAATGCGGCGGCACGGGCGAAGACCGGGCGGACCGTTTTCCGAACCGATAAAAAGCAAACTTTCAGCCGCCCATGAAAAACGATTCCTATGAGGCAATCGTCGACCGCAACCGCCGGAGGGCGTGGCAAGTCGTCGACGAACTGAATCTCGTGAAAATCTGGGAAGCCGCCGGCGCCCGGGTGAATTCGGTCGGGTCGCTTGCGACCGGACTGCTCGCCAAGCACCTCGACATCGACTTTCACATCTATTCCGAGCCGCCCTTGCTCCCGAGCGGCTTTGCCGCCATGGCCCGCATCGCGGAAAACGCCTCCGTCCGGCGAATCGAATGCGTCAACCTGCTGCACACGGACGAGAAGTGCGTCGAGTGGCACGCATGGTACGAAGACCGCGACAGCGAGCTCTGGCAGATCGACATGATCCACATCGAAGCGGGTTCGGCCTACGACGGCTATTTCGAGCGCTTCGCCCGACGGCTGCAAAGGGCGCTGACGCCGGAAATGCGGCAGGCCGTCCTGCGGCTCAAGTTCGAAACTCCCGACCACGAGAAAATTTCCGGAGTGGAAATCTACCGCGCGGTCGTGCAGGGCGGGGTCCGGACCCGTGCCGAACTGGAGCGTTGGAGAGCGGAGCATCCGCTGACCGGCATCTCGGAATGGATGCCCTGAGGGCGGAACGAGCGGATGAAAAACCGCTCCGCCGAACCGTCGCCGCCGCCCGGAGTCGCCGGAGCCGAAAGCAGGCTAAAAACTTGACGAAACGCACGGTGGAGCGGAGTAAAATTGCAGTTTCTGACGCCGGATTGCACTTGCAAAGAAGAATTTTATTACCTTTGGGTTTCGTTATCCAGCACGAAACCGCATTTTCAAAAACTATTGAACCAATATGGCAACACTTAACACATTGAGAACTCGCGGCGGCATCGTCGTTTCGATCGTCATCGGAATCGCCCTGCTGGCCTTCCTGCTCGGCGATTTCGGCAATCAGGGCGCCAGCGCGTTCCAAGAGCGCAAGATGCGCGTCGGAGAAATCAACGGGGAAAAGATCGGATATACCCAGTTCACCGACAAGGTCGACTACCTGACCGCGATCGTCGAGACCTCCTCGGGACGCAACAGCCTCTCGGCCGAGGAACAGGATCAGATCAGGGATCAGGCATGGGACTTTCTGGTCAGCCAGTATGCGCTCGAACCCGGTTTCGAGGCGGCAGGCTTCCGTGTCGGCGAAGCCGAGCAGATCGACATGGTCGACGGCACGTATATCTCGCCGGTTGTCCGCAGCACGTTCATCAATCCCAACACGGGCGTCTATGACGGCACCATGCTGCGCCAGTTCGTGTCGAACCTCTCGCGGGACGCATCCGGTCGCGCGGCCATGATGTGGGAATACCTCAAGGATCAGATGACCAAGCAGCGCCTGGTACTGAAGTACATGGCGCTGGTAGCGAAAGGCATGTACGTGACCGACCTCGAAGTGGATCAGGCCGTAGCCGGCTCCAACGTGGCGAGCGGCATTTCGTACATAGTCGAGAACTACGACCGGATCGCCGATTCGACGGTCAGCGTCACGAAGGAAGATATCCGCAAATATTACGATGCGCATAAAAACGCTTTCCGCCAGAGCGCCTCGCGCGACGTCGAGTACGTCATGTTCGACGTGCTTCCTTCCGAGGAGGACTATGCCGCTGCGGAAAAGGAAGTGAACGAAATGGCGGAGGAATTCTCCCAGAGCACGACGCCGATGCAGTACGCTACGCTGAACTCGCAGGCTCAGACCGATAAGGAGTATGTCGGCGAAAATCAGCTTTCCGGCTCGCTGGCGAAGTACGCCTTCGGTCCCGACAACCAGAAAATGTACGGTCCCGTAAAAGAGGGCGACACCTATACGCTGGCCCGTGTCGTCGATACCAAAATGCTGCCCGACTCGGTCGGAGCCCGTCACATCCTGCTTCCTGCCGGACAGGCGGAGCTGGCCGACAGCATCGTGAAAGCACTGCAGGGCGGCGCCTCGTTCGCCGAACTGGCGGAGGTCTACTCGAACGATCCCGGCTCGAAAAGCAAGGGCGGCGACCTGGGCGTCTTCGCCCCCTCGCAGATGGTTCCCGAATTCGGCGATGCGGTTCTCGCCAACGAAAAGGGGAAGGTCTTCACGGTCGATTCGCGTTTCGGAACGCACATCGCCGAGGTGACCTATCTGAGCAAACCGACCAAAAAAGTCCAGCTCGCAACGATCACCTACCGGATCGAGCCGAGCCAGACGACCCAGCAGGCGATCTACGCGAACGCCAGCAAGTTTATCGCCGAGGCTCACGGTTCGTACGAGAACTTCGACAAGGCGGTCGCCTCGAACTCGCTGTCGAAACGCGTGGCCCGCATCCGCAATACCGACCGCAACCTCAACGGCATCGACAACTCGCGTGAAATCGTCCGCTGGGCTTTCAACGGAGAGAAAGGCGACGTTTCCGCGATCATGGATATCGACGGCAACTACATCGTCGCAGCAATCACCGGAGTGACGGCGGACGGCATCGCACCGGTCGAATCCGTTTCGAAACAGATCGCCGATATCCTTCGCCTGAGGAAAAAGGGAGAAATGCTGTCGGAAGAACTGAGCGGGAAAGGCTCGCTCGCCGAAACCGCATCGAAACTGGAGACCGAGGTGAAGGAAGCCTCCGGCATCGAGTTCAACTCGTTCTATATCGAAGGAGTAGGGGTCGAGCCCAAGCTGATCGGAGCCGTGACGGGTGTCGAAGAGAGCGCCCAGTCGAAACCGGTCGCCGGTAATGCGGGCGTTTACCTGTTCGACGTCACTTCGCGCAGCGCCATAGAGACCGTCACGCCCGAAAGCGAGCGCGTACGCCTCGAAGCCAATGCGCAGGCATACATCATCGAGCGGGCCAATCAGGCGCTCGTAGATGCGATCGAGATCACCGACAACCGGGTGAAGTTCTTCTAACTTCCCGGGGGAAGATCTTATTCATTATCAGGAAAGCCGTCTCCCAGTGGACGGCTTTCCGTTTTTCCGGCGTACAAAGACATATACGGGTTGCCGCCGTCCGAAACTCCCCGAACAGCCGAGTGGGCAAGATTCGGCCCGGCAGCACCGGTTCCGCCGCTCTTTCCGCCAGAATCGCCCGATCCGTAAGCGCTTCTCCTCTAGCCCGCACCGCTCCGGGATATGCCGATATGCAACTCCGCCGGCTTTTACACTGAACGTGCGATCGATCGATCGGTCGGCCGCTCGGTCCGCTCCTATATCCCGGCCGGAACGGAAACTTGGAAATCTCAGAGGCATACACAGCATATGAATTATCAAAGCAAAATATCCCCCATTCGCGAAGAAGGCTGAAAACCGCCCGTTTTTTCTCGGATTAGGAAAAAATTAATACATTTGCCCCGGATCGGTTTGCCTTTCCGCACTCAAGGAAGTAGGCAATAATAGGGAATCGGGTGAAAGTCCCGGACAGTCCCGCTGCTGTGAGGTTCCGTTTCGTCCGACACGATCTGTCGCCACTGGCGCCGCGCCGGGAAGGCCGTCGGACGGGAACGAGTCAGAAGACCTGCCGGTTCGTTTCGCGTTTCGGAGCTTCGTGGGTTAGGCTCCGGAATATGCAGATCGTCAAGTCCGAGCGACAAAGGGTAGACCGAATGTCAGGTCCGTCTTTTGCAGAAGAGACGAAAAGGGTGATTGATCGGAGAGCGTGGTGACAACGGAGAATCGGAACAAGAACGGCCGGACGGGCAAGTCGCATCGGCCGGCGGAATACGGAGACGGTACGGAGCGGCTGCCGAACCGCACGGAAGTCGCGCCGTGTGCCGACTCGATTCCCGCGGCAGCTTTCCGTTCAGGCGGACCGGCGCCCGCGACGGACGGACAAGTCGAACCAAACTTGTTGTTATGATAAAAAAAATCGTGATTGCCAACCGGGGAGAAATCGCGGTGCGCGTGATTCGCTCGTGTCGCGAGATGGGTATCAGCCCGGTGGCGCTGTTCTCGGAAGCCGACCGGCTGTCGAGGCATGTGATGCTCGCCGACGAGGCTTATTGCATCGGCGGAGCCGCCTCGAAAGAGAGCTACCTGAACATCGACCGGATCATCCGCGTGGCCCTGGCCTGCGGAGCGGACGCCGTGCATCCCGGCTACGGATTTCTGTCGGAGAACGCCGACTTCGCACGCCGGTGCGCCGAGGCGGGGCTCGTGTTCATCGGCCCCCGGCCCGAAACGATCGACGCGATGGGAGACAAGATCTCGGCCCGCAGGAAAATGATCGAGGCCGGCGTTCCGGTCGTTCCGGGCACGCAGGAGAACCTGTCCGGAGCCGACGAAGCCGTCGAGGCCTGCCGCCGCATCGGCTTTCCGGTCATGCTGAAAGCGTCGCAGGGCGGCGGCGGCAAGGGAATGCGTCTGGCACGGTCCGAGGACGAGGTCCGCGAGGCTTTCGTGGCGGCACGCTCCGAGGCGGTGGCCTCGTTCGGCGACGGAACGATCTACATCGAACGCTTCGTCGAAGAGCCTCACCATATCGAGTTCCAGATTCTGGGCGATACGCACGGAAACGTAATCCACCTGTGCGACCGGGAGTGCTCGGTACAGCGCAGACATCAGAAAATCGTCGAGGAGAGCCCGTCCCCGTTTCTGACGCCGGAACTGCGCGAGAGGATGGGCGCCGACGCCGTGGCCGCGGCCCGGGCCGTCGGATACGTCGGAGCAGGCACGATCGAGTTTCTGGTGGACAAGCACCGCAACTACTATTTTCTGGAGATGAATACCCGTTTGCAGGTCGAGCATCCGATCACCGAGGAGGTGACGGGCGTCGATCTGGTCCGCGAGCAGATACGCATCGCAGCGGGCGAGCCGCTGTCGCTCGCGCAGCCCGACATCGTGCAGCGGGGCCATGCGATCGAATGCCGGGTCTGCGCCGAGGATGCGGCCGCCGGGTTCATGCCGTCGCCGGGTCCGGTAAGACAACTATCGGAACCCGGAGGTCCGGGCGTACGCATCGACGGATACGTCTACGAAGGATACGATATCCCTATCCACTACGACCCGATGATCTCCAAACTGATCGTGCACGCCGACACCCGTGAGCGAGCGATCGCGCGGATGCGCCGCGCTTTGGACGAGTACCGGATCACCGGTGTCAAAACGAACATCGGCTACCTGAGCTCCATTCTCGGCGTGCCCGACTTCGAGCGCGGGTCGTACGACACGTCGTTTCTGGAAAAGAACGCCGTCCTGCTCGGCTCCGCCGCTCCGCAACAGGACGAACGAACCGAGGATCTGGCCATGATCGTGGCGTATATGAACTATATCGTCGATACCGAGAGCGGCGCCGGCGCGACGGCCGCGACGGCCGGCGACCAGACGAGCCGGTGGCGCGAATTCGGCAAGCGCAAGGGCGTCATGGGCATGTAAAACGAAAAAGGCAAAAAGTATGGAAGTACAGATAGCAGACCGCACGGCCGAAGTCGAGCTGATCGAAAAGAACGGCAACGGCATCCGGCTCTCCGTCGACGGCAAAGCGTACGATCTGGACATGGTGATGACCGACCGGGGCATCTGCTCGGTGCTCTGCGACGGACGGTCGTACGATATGGAAGTCGAGCGTCGCGAGGGCGGCAAGAATTTCACGGTCAACAGTCGCTTCGCCTCCTACGAGGTCAGCATCGTCGACGCGCAGGCCAGGTACCTGCGCAACCGCCGGCGCGACGACACCCGGCAGGACAACGACCTGTGCGCCCCCATGCCGGGCAAGGTGGTGCGCATCGACGTGGCCGAGGGCGACCGGCTTCAGGCCGGCGACACGGTCGTCGTCTTCGAGGCGATGAAAATGCAGAGCACGCTGAAAGTGACGGGCGATTGCATCGTCCGCGAGATCGCCGTCCACGAGGGCGACACGGTGGCCGGCGAGCAGCTGCTCGTGCGTCTCGACGTGATCGTCGAAGAAACGGAAAACCAATAACGAAGAGAAGATGGAAAACGAAAGGATATACGAGGATTTCGAGCGGCGTAACCGGGCCGCCGAAGAAGGCGGCGGAGCCGACAAGGTGAAGAAACAGCACGAGGCGGGCAAAATGACCGCCCGCGAGCGGATCGAAACGCTGCTCGACAAGGGAACGTTTGTCGAACTGGACAAGTTCGTCGTGCACCGCTGCACGAACTACGGCATGGAGCGCCACCGCATTCCGGGCGACGGCGTCGTGTCGGGCTACGGCAAGATCGACGGCCGCCAGGTTTTCGTCTACGCCTACGACTTTACGGTGCTGGGCGGCTCGCTCAGCGCCACGAACGCGCAGAAGATCGTCAAGATTCAGACGATGGCCCTCAAGAACGGCGCGCCGGTCATCGCGCTGAACGACTCGGGCGGAGCCCGCATACAGGAAGGCGTGGAGAGCCTGACGGGCTACGCGAACATCTTTTTCCAGAACACGATCGCGTCGGGCGTCATTCCGCAGATCTCGGCCATTCTGGGCCCCTGCGCCGGCGGAGCCTGCTACTCGCCCGCGCTGACCGATTTCATCTTCATGGTCGACGGCAAAAGCCACATGTTCGTGACCGGCCCCGATGTCGTGAAGGCCGTTACGCACGAGGAAGTCGGCAAGGAGGAGCTCGGAGGGGCCTACACGCACAGCAGCAAAAGCGGCGTGGCCCATTTCATCGGTCCGAGCGAGGAGGACGTGCTGATGAGCATCCGCGAGCTGTTCGGCTTCCTGCCGTCAAACAACATGGAGGACGCCCCGGTCGTCCCGACCTCGGACGACATCCACCGCGAGGACGAGCGGCTCGATACGCTGATCCCGGCCGATCCGAACGTACCCTACGACGTGAAAGAGCTGATCGAGTCGGTCGTCGACGACCACTATTTCTTCGAAGTGATGCCCCATTTCGCTAAGAACGTCGTGATCGGATTCGCTCGGCTGGGCGGCCGCCCGGTCGGCATCGTCGCGAACAATCCGGCTTTTTTGGCCGGCGTGCTCGACATCGACGCCTCGGACAAGGCGGCGCGTTTCATCCGCTTCTGCGACTGCTTCAACATACCGCTCATTACGCTCGAGGATGTACCCGGCTTCTTGCCGGGATGCACGCAGGAGCACGGCGGCATCATCCGCCACGGCGCGAAAATCGTCTATGCCTATGTCGAGGCGACGATCCCGAAAATCACGCTGATCCTGCGCAAGGCCTACGGCGGAGCCTATATCGTGATGTCGAGCAAGCAGACCGGATCGGACGTCAATCTGGCCTACCCGACGGCCGAAATTGCCGTAATGGGAGCCGAGGGGGCCGTCAACATTCTGTTCCGTCACGCCGACGAGCAGCAGCGCGCGCAAGCCGTCGAGGAGTACCGCGAACACTTCGCGAATCCGTACCGGGCGGCCGAGCTGGGCTATGTCGACGAGATCATCCTGCCGCGTCAGACCCGTTTCAAGCTGATTCAGGCCCTCGATATGGCGCACAACAAGATCCGGAGCAATCCGCCCAAGAAGCACGGCAACATGCCGCTGTAGCTTTCCGTACAGCGGTGCAGATTACTGTTTCCCCCGAACGGCGGCCGACATCGTGAGCAATCCGTCTTCCGCCCGACAGAAGCAGGAGATTCCGTAACAGAGAGAACGGTAGCAGGGAACCCGCATCCGCAGAAACGTTCCGCCCCGCAAGCGGACGATGCGGAAGGACGACCGATCCCAAGGCCGCCTGCAACGAGCCGCCTTCCCGGTCGTTACAAACGAAAACGAAGCCTTGCGGCTGAACGCATGTTCAGCCGCAAGGCTTTTTCGGCCCGCCTCCACCGTAACCAAATTTCCCCGGCAGACCGGAGTAGCCTGCCATGCCGGACATAAGGAATCGGGGGGTCGTCCGACAGAGCCGTTCACGGAAACCCGCCGGAATCGTCAGCCGTCCGCCGGAAATCAGCCGGGCAACGACAATCCGGACAATAGCCGGAAAAAGAGAACGGTTTCGTTCGAAACCGCTTTCCGCGAATACGGAAGACCCGTTCACAGCATAACCGTCACGAAGCCCGACACGCCCGAAACACGCTCTGCATTTTATCGGGAACGATCGCCGGCAATCCGGAGTCCCTTTACCCGAAAAAAGCATCGGCCCCGGCGCAAAAACGTGCCAAGGTCGATACTCCCATTCTCATACGGCCGAAACAGGCTTTCTCCTATCCGCAGGCAGCCGTATCGAAAGCCTTCGCCCGCTCGCGGACCGGTCCGTCATCCCGATCCGGCCGAGCTCCTATCGCCCGGTCTGTTCCGCCGGAGTTTCGGCATTCTTGACGTAACGGTCGAGCCAGTTGAAAAATTCGCGGTTCCATACGAGCGAATTCTGCGGCTTGAATACCTGATGCGCCTCGTCCTCGAACGAAACCAACCGGCTCGGCACGCCCATCAGGCGGGCGGCCGTGAAAGCCTGCAGGCTCTCGGTGTACGGAATCCGGAAATCACGCTGGCCTGAGAAAATCAGGATCGGCGTATCCCAGTTCTTCACGAACTTGTGCGGAGAGTTGGCATACGAGCGGCGGGCCACCGGCGAGTCGCTCCAGTAGGGACCGCCGAGGTCGTTGTTCGGAAACCAAAGCTCCTCGGTCGCGCCGTACATGCTCTCGAAGTTGAACATGCCGCAGTGCGCGATGAACGCCTTGAAACGCTTCTGATGGTTTCCGGCCAGAAAGAAGACCGAATACCCTCCGTAGCTCGCCCCGACGCAGCCCAGCCGGTCGCGGTCGACCCACGGCTCGGCCGACACGTCGTCGATCGCGCTCAGATAGTCGCGGATGTTCTGTCCGCTGTAATCGCCCGAAATCTGATCAAGCCACTCCTGCCCGAACGACGGCAGGCCGCGCCGGTTCGGCGCCACGACGACGTAGCCCTGAGCCGCCATCAGCTGCAGGTTCCACCGGTAGCTCCAGAATTGGCTCACGACGCTCTGCGGACCGCCTTGGCAGTAAAGCAGGGCAGGGTATTTTTTAGACGGATCGAAATCGGGCGGCAGCACGACCCAGACGAGCATCCGCTTGCCGTCGGTCGTTTCCACCCATCGCTCCTCGACTTTCCCCATTCGGATACGTTCGTATATCTCCGCGTTGGTGTTCGTGATGCGCGTCATCGCGCCGTCCGACGGATTCACGTCGAACAGTTCGGTGGGCGAGCCGAGCGTAGTCATTTCGGCCACGACGCGCCCGCCCGCCGCCGAGAATGCGTTCAGATCGTGCGCTCCGGAAGTAATCACGCGCACCGGACCGCCCGAAAGCGACACGCTGCAAAGCTGGATCGTCGCGCGGATCGGCGACAGGAACAGCAGCGTCGAATCGTCGGCCCAACGGACATTGCCGGCATTGTAGTCGAAACCTTCGGTCAGATATCGCTTGCTTCCGTCGGCGAGACTCATCACGAACAGCCGGTCCTTATCCGATTCGTTGCCCGGGCGCTCCATGCTCGTAAAAGCGATCATCGAATCGTCGGGCGAAAAGACGGGATACTTGTCGTAGCCCGGCATTCCCTCGGTCAGATTGCTCGTCCGGCCCGAGGCTACGTCGTAGAGATAAATGTCCGAGTCGGTGCTCAGCGCGTACTGCGTACCCGTCAGTTTCTTGCAGGTATAGGCAAGCTGAGTGCCCGCATGGTTCCATACGATCTCCGACGCATCGAAATAGGGAGCCAGCGGAGCGTCCCACGGCTCGCCCTCCATGATGTCGGTCCCGCCGGTCACCCGGCCGGCCATGTCGGCGACGAACAGGTGCAGGTAGCTTCCGTCGTCCCAATAGTCCCAGTGGCGCTCCATCAGATCGTCGTATATTTTCGCCTTGGACCGTCCCAGATCGGAATAGAGCTCCGACGAGCTCCGCTTCACGACCGGCACACGCTTGATATACAGAATCCGGTCGCCCGAAGGAGCCACCGAGAATCCTTCCACGCCGCCCTCGATGTCGGTCACCTGAGCCAGATTGTTCCCGCTGGGCGCGGCCGACCAAACCTGACCACTGCCCGTGCGGTCGGACAGAAAATAGATTTTCTTTCCGTCGGCGCTCCACTGGACCGACGACTCGTTGCTGCCGGGATCGGTCACGCGGACGGCCTTGCCGCCTCCGGCCGGTACGGACCAGATGTCGGTCGTCCCCTTGTTCTGCTCCATGTCGTAGCGGGTCACCGTGTAGAGCACGGTGCGTCCGTCAGGCGAAAGGACGGAGCCACCCACACGTCCCATTTTCCACATCACCTCGGCAGTCAGGATGCCGGCGGCCTTCTCCTGCTCGGTCAGCGAGTTCTTCGTTTCCATTCTGTCGTTTCTTTTCTGCGGGCCTTCGGCGCACGATGCCGCCGCGACGCACAGCGCCGCGCCGAGCAATACGGTTACGGTTTTCTTCATGGCTATATGTTCGGTTGGATCAGTCGGAGAGTCCCGCCTCGCGGAACACGTCCCGGATTGTGTAGTAAGCCCCGGACAAGCGGGCGGGAATCTGCTCGCGCGCGACCCATTCGGCCCGCGTAATCCCCTCGGCGGTCTGCGGCCGGGGAGCGACGGCTCCCGCATAGCGCATCCGGTACCAGCTCGTCCGCTTGAGCACCCAGCGGTCGCCGATGCGGTAGCAATGATAGGTATCGGCGATCCTGTCGTCCCGCCGCAGTTCCTGCAACGGCAGCGCGCACTCCTCGGACACCTCGCGCACGGCACACTCCTCGATCCGCTCGCCCGGCTCCAGCTTGCCCTTGGGCAAATCCCACCGCCCGTTGCGGAAAATCATCAGCACGCGTCCCCCGGCATCCGAGACCAGACCGCCGCCCGCTTCGATCAAGGGCATCGACGCGCGGAACCCGTCGAAAACGGACTCTATTTTTTCGGATATTACGGTTAACTTTTTGGTAAATTGAAGTTTTTGCAACAACTTTGTCATAGAAACGCTTTCGCCGGGAGAGACCGCGAGCGACGGTTCTCCGTCCCCGGCGCGCCCTTCCGGGGCGAAGCGGATGCAGCTGTTCTCGACATAAACTTTATAAACACTCATAATGAACGATTTATCGAGTAAGATAGCGGAAAGCCTGTTACAAATTAAGGCAATTAAATTAAATCCGGCAAATCATTTCACATGGGCCTCGGGCTGGTATTCCCCGATCTACTGCGACAACCGCAAGATTCTCTCGTATCCGGCCGTTCGCAAGCAGGTCTACGAAGGCTTCGAGCGGATCATCGCCGAGAAATACCCCGACGCCGACATCATCGCCGGCGTCGCCACCGGAGCCATCGCGCACGGCGTGCTGGTCGCCGAACGGATGGGCAAGCCGTTCATCTATGTCCGCAGCTCGCCGAAAACGCACGGGCTGACGAACCAGGTCGAGGGCGAATATTGGCCCGGCGCCAAGGTCGTCGTCGTCGAGGACCTCGTCTCGACGGGCGGGAGCAGCCTGAGCGCCGTCGAGGCGCTGCGCGAGGCGGGATGCGACGTGTTGGGCATGGTGGCCATCTTCACCTACGGTTTCCCGACCGCCGCCGAGAATTTCGCCGGAGCCGACGTGAAGCTCGACACGCTCAGCGACTACAAGACGATGATCGAATTGGCGGCGAAACAGGGCTATGTCCACGAGGACGAGCTGCAAACTCTCCAGCAGTGGCGGCGCGACCCTGCGAACTGGAAAAAATCGGCACAGTAATCGCTATGGAGAAGTACGAAAGCAAACACGTCCGGATCCTGCGTCCGGCCGAAACGGTTTACGGCGTTTTGTCGCGTTTCGACAACCTGACCCCGGTGCTCGCCGACAAGGTCGAAGAGTGGACGGCCGACGAAAACACCTGCTCGTTCAAGGCCAAGGGCTTCCCGGTCCGGCTGCGCATGGTCGAGAAAGAGCCTTTTAAGCTCGTCAAGGTGACCGGCGAGGACGGCTCGCCGATGGACTTCACGTTCTGGCTGCAGTTGGTTTCCGCCGACGTCAGCGACACGCGGATGCGGCTCGTGCTGCACGTCAAGCTGAACATGATGATGAAAATGATGATCGGCGGCAAGCTGCAGCAGGCGCTCGACCAGATCGCCGACCAGATCGCCGAGGCGTTCAACAACGCGCCTGTCTGAAAAACGCCTGTCCCCGCACGGCTCCCCAAGCGGAGCAAGGCGGAACCGCGCGGGAAATAAAAAAAGAGCTCAAACGGATCACCCGTTAAACTCACAGCATATGATCAACATTCTGGTAACCATCACCGTCTCGGAGCAGAACCGCCCGCAGACGTTGCGACTGCTCGAACAGCTGACCGAAGCCTCGCAACAGGAAAACGGAAATATCTCCTATCAGCACTACCTGCATCCGACCGATCCCGAGCAGCTGCTGATCGTCGAACTGTGGCAGAACGGCGAAGTGCTGGCCGCCCACGAGGCTACCTGCCACTTCACGACGCTGCTTCCTCAGATCGAAAAACTCTCGGACGGCATCGACATCCGCAAGTTCGACGCGGAGCCGGTCGTGGAATAGCCAAGGCGCTTCCCGCCCGACTCGTGCCCAAGCACGCTTCAAAACGGCGCTCGATACGATCTGAGTCGTGCTCTCGAAACCCAACCAACCTAAAACTTATACCTATGAGCGCAATCAAGCGGACGACCGCCGGAATATTGTTTCCGGCGTGTGTTCTCATTTTATCCGGATGCAGAGACAAAAACTCGGCCGGAACCGATCCCGCCGTCGAGTTGAAAACAACGACCGTCACGCTGGCGGGAGCGACAGGCAGCGAGCAAAACGTCTCTTTCGGGGCCACGGTCGACTGGACCGCCGCGCTGACGGACCCGAAGGCCGCCGAATGGTGCGCGGTCACCCCGACCCGGGGTAAGGCCGGATCGGAGCTGAAGCTGACGGTCCGGTCGCTGCGGACCAACGACACGGACGGCGAGCGGACGGCCGAAATCGTCGTCACGGCCGGTACGGCCAGCGGCAAAGTGACCGTCACCCAAGTCAAACAAGGCGTACTGGCCGTCAATCCGGCCCGTTTCGACGTTCCCGGCATCGGAGCCACGATCGATGCGACCGTGCAGCAGAACGTCGAATACTCGGTGGTGATACCCGACTCCGTCGCTTCGTGGATTCTTCCCGCCGACGGCTCGAAAGCGGTCGTTGACCGACTGTCTTTCGAAGTGAAGCCGAACGAGACGCCGCACGTGCGCGAAGCGGTTGTCCTGCTTCGCGACCTGCACAGCGAACTGAAGGGTGAAATCGCCATCCGCCAGCGATCGGCATACGTACCCGAGATCACCGACGGCTGGGATATCTATGGCGGCGGCGGTTACCGGTACGGCCCATCGATCATGATCCACGACGACGGCACGATCGACGCATGGTTCGCCGCCCCGGGCGGCCAGTACGGCGACAACGTGCTCCTGTACGAGAACAAGGGCCAAAACACGCCGGTCAGACTCGGTGCCGCCGGCTCGTCGGTGGGTCAGCGATTCACAGCCGACAGGCCGTTCTACGCCGCCGGGGTGATCTGTGTGAACTGGAACGGTCAACCGTGCGGGCTGCGCCTTTCGCTTTACCGCTGGGACACGAGCTACGATCGAACGGTCGCCTCCACTCCCGTCGCACGCCAATCGTTCACGAACTATGCCGACGGCGGATTCGTCCATGTCACAGCCTCCGAAGGCAAGTTTCCGGCGGGAACCTATCTGTGGGTCATGGACGAAGGCACGACGGAGCATTCCGGACTGTGGAAGCATCCGGGCGTCGTCACGGGCGTCACGAACTACCAGAACGGACAAGCGGTCGACTTCAGTTTGGCAGGTCAGTACATGTTGGAATATTCGGGAGGAAGCACATTCTGGGATCAAGCCTCCTACCAGCGATCGGAGGACGGCGGAATCAATTGGAGTCAGGAGAAAATGGTGCTGCTGCCGACCGAGTTCTCGTCGGACCACTTCTCGGTCTGCGACCCTGGCGTCGCGCGCTGGGGAGGCTACTACTACGCGGGCTATACGTCGACCGAGAACCTAAACATGGTCGAGAACCACGTCTACATTGCGCGCTCGCAGTCGCCCGAAGGTCCGTGGGAGAAATGGAACGGCACGGGCTGGACGACCGGTACGGACGTGCAGCCGATGATCCGCTATACGGACGACCCGACCGCTTTCGGAGCCGGCGAGCCCTCGATCGTCGTGCTCGACGGAACGATCTACTTCTATTACTCGTGGAACGACTCGGGTACCGGCATCAAGACCAGGCTGGCGACGGCCGACGCGACCGATCCGCTGTGGCCCGCCCACCTCGATTTCCACGGCGTCGTGATCGATAAAAGCGCGATCGCGGGCTCCGACCATTGCGACGTGAAGTACCGCGAGGACATCGGCAAGTTCCAAGCCGTCCACACGGCCTCGCGGATGAGCGCCGACAGCTACATCGTGCTGTGGCAGTCCGACGACGGCATCCGTTTCGAGAAAATCGCCGAGTTGCGGGACGGCCTGCAGCCCTATCTCCACAATTGCGGATGGAGCGGCGACGAGCTCGGGCATATCAAGCCCGGCGTACAGCAGTACATCGCATACGCTTACGGAACCGACTGGGGAAACTGGAAAACCCGTTGGAGCCGGGTCGATTTCTGACCTCCGGCCAAACGCCGGACAGGATAGCCCGAGGAAGGTACGGGACTCGATCCGCACGAATACGGTATAGGACGTCCGGAGCGGGAAACCTTCCCTCCTTTCGTCCCAAAAACGGAAAGCAAAGCCTGACAATCGGCGATTGTCAGGCTTTTTCGTTGACCCACCAAGACTCGAACTTGGAACGACAGAACCAAAATCTGCTGTGTTACCATTACACCATGGGTCAATCCGCCTCCGGACCAACCGGACGGGCAAATATAGTTCAATAATTCGTTATCTGCAAATTTCGTCCACGATCCGCCGGGTCGCTCCGCGATGGGACTCGACGTACGTCCTGCATGCCTCGCCGGCACGTTGCGTCGCCGCGGGATTGCGGTACAGGCGGTCGAACCACTCGAGCAGTTGCGCGCCGTCGGCGATGCTCTCGGCTCCTCCCGACTCGATCAGGTCGCAGGCTTCCCGAAACTTCCCGTAATGCGGCCCGAACGCCAGCGGCAGGCCGAATACGGCCGCCTCCAGCGTGTTGTGTATTCCCGCGCCGAAACCGCCGCCGATATAACCCCAGCGGCCGTACCGGTACAAGGACGACAGAATGCCGATCGTATCGACTATCAGTACGCCGGCTCCCGCCGAATCAGTCTCCGGGGTCAGTTGCGTATAGCGGAGGGCCGGACGACCGATGCGGCCGATCAGACGCTCGATCCGGTCCGGGTCGATCTCGTGCGGCACGACGATGAACTTGACGTCGCGGTAGCGATCGATCATCCCGAGCAACAGTTCTTCGTCGGGAGGCCATGTGCTCCCCGCCACGAAAACGGGCCGGCCGGCCGCGAAGCGCTCGATTTCAGGCAACCGCTTGGCCCGAGCGGCAATCGAGCAGACCCGGTCGAAACGCGTGTCGCCCGTCACCGATACGCAACGGACGCCGATGCGTCCGAGCAACGCCCGCGACTCATCGTTCTGCACGAAAATATGGCTGAACGCGCCCAAAGCCCGGCGAAACAGACCGCCGTAAGGCCGGAAAAATATCTGACCGCGCCGGAAAATCGACGAAATCAGGTAGAGGCGCGTTCCCTCCTTTCGCATCGCGAGCAGGTAGTTGATCCAGAACTCGTACTTGACGAAAACGGCCACTTTCGGCCGGAAGATGCGCAAAAAGCGCCGCGCATTGCGCGGAGTATCGGCCGGAAGGTAGAATACCCAGTCGGCGCCGGCATAGTTTTTCCGCACTTCGTAACCCGACGGAGAAAAGAACGTCAGCAGAATCTTGTATCGGGGACATGCCTCGCGGAGCGCCTCGATCACCGGGCGTCCCTGCTCGAACTCCCCGAGCGAGGCGGCGTGAAGCCATGCGACCTCGTCGTCCGGTCCGACGACCTCGGCCATGCGGCGGAAAATATCCTTGCGTCCGCGAACCCACAGCCGGGCCTTCGGATTGAACGGCGCGGCCATGCGCAGCCCGGCATTCATCAGCAGAATGCCCAGATCGTAAAGCAATCGCATAGGGTTATTTCAGAATATCCTCGAGCCCCTTGCGGTTCAGTACCGTGATCCGGTCGCCGGAAAGGGCGACCAGACGCTTTTTCTCCAATTCGGCGAGCACGGTCTGCACGGCGCTGCGCGTCGCGTCGAAATACTGCGCTATCTCGCGGATGTCGGGCATCTCGACCGAGGGGGAAGCTTCGGTCGAATGCCCGAGCAAGTAGCCGGCCGCCTTCTCCTTCAGCGAGCGGAACGACAGGAAATAGATTTTTTTCGACCAGACGTTGGCCCGGTTCGAGATGATGTCGATGAAGTTCGACATAATCAGCACGTTGCTCTGCATCAGCTCGAACAGGTAACCCCGATGCAGCGTCATGATCGTCGCGTCGCCGTCGGCCACCACGTCGATCGGCAGTTTGTTGTAGCCGCCGAACAGGAAAGCCGGCGCAATCAGCTGCGGAGCCTCGAGCGGCTCGATCGTCACGGGACGCCCCGACGCGGCGGGCATCTCGCCGTGCACCTTCCCCCGCACGATAATCATCAGGCCCGAATAGGCCGTATCCCGGCGGGCTATCAGCTCGCCGTCGCGGTAATCGGCCAGCGTGTAGTCCCCGCGGCCGTCGATAACTTCATGGATCTGATCTTCCGTCAACCCTCTGAACAGCGGGCACTCGGTCAATATGGAATACATAGCGTTCGCATTATGTTTGTTTTCCGTTGCTGTCAAACGACGGGTGAAATTACCTATTTTCCCGACGATTTCCAAAAACTCGCGCGATACGGCTCCGGCAGTACTGTCGAATGCCCGCAGGAGCATCCGGCACGAAAAACCGCGCCCGGACACACGCTCCGCAGAGCGCCCTGCTCGAAACCCTTTCCCGAAACGCAACGATATTCGAGTCTCGTCCTTTCGGAGCGGACGACTACGGGCCCGTCTATCGCTTCCTCCGGACACGGTCCCCGCCATCCCGTCTTATCGACTTTATCCCTCGGACCGGCTACTGCCCGGCCCCGAAAGACGCCGATTCCGGAATAGCCCCCGGCCGCGGACAGTCATGCAGTATGAACGCAGGCCGCCGTTTCCGCCTCGCGTAGTCCCGAAAGCTCCGGCTTAGTCCGAACGGCCGCCGCAGACGCCTCTCCGTTCGCAGACGCGGACCGGTCCGAAAAATCAGAGAGAAACGCCTCCGGCTCATACGCAATATACTCATTTTTTTGCAGAGCGGCACGTTTTTTCTTCCGGACAGCCGGAACGCGGGGAAAGCGGCAGCGTTTCCGGTCGCACTCAGAATCTTCAAGCGGCATTTCTCAGGACCTTTGCGCGCATCCGGCAATCCGAAAGGCCGGATTCGCACGATATAAGAGACGGCGGATATGCGCCGATAACAAAAAAAACTTATTTTTACGACCGGTAACGGTCTGCCGGAACGCTGGCTTCCGAACCGTAAAGCGCCTATGCCGAACATCCGGGAGCATCGTCGAGCCGCCCGCATGCTCGCATAACGCCAAGAACGAAACTACGAACCCTAACTTCCCGAAACCCATGCCGCAAACGGAAATTCCCGCCGCCGCTTTCGCCGACACCAAGCCGCATTACGACATACTCGACGGATTGCGCGGAGTGGCAGCCCTGACGGTCGTCTGCTTCCATCTGTTCGAAGCCTACGCCACCAGTCATCTGGACCAGAAAATCAATCACGGATACCTGGCCGTCGATTTCTTCTTCATTCTCTCCGGCTTCGTCGTCGGCTACGCCTACGACGACCGGTGGAAAAAGATGACCGTCGGCGACTTCTTCAAGCGCAGGCTGATCCGCCTGCAGCCCATGGTCGTGATCGGAGCCCTGATCGGAGCCGTCATGTTCTACTTTCAGGGCTGCCCGGTCTGGGATGTCTCGAAAATCTCCGTGACCATGCTGCTCGTAGCCACGCTGATGAACGCCCTGCTCATCCCCGCGACCCCCGGTTCCGAAATCCGGGGAGTCGGCGAGATGTATCCGCTCAACGGCCCGAGCTGGTCGCTGTTCTTCGAATACATAGGCAACATTCTCTACGCGCTCTTCCTCCGCAGACTTCCCACTCGGGCTCTGGCCGCGCTGGTCCTGCTCGCGGGCTGCGGGCCTGACCGCGTTCGCCGTATGGGGACCGCTCGGCGACATCTGCGTCGGCTTCGCCCTGACGGAAGAGAACATAGTCGGCGGCTCCTTGCGCCTGCTGTTCTCGTTCTCGGCCGGGCTGCTGATGTCGCGCGTATTCAAGCCCGTCCGTGTCAGGGGAGCTTTCTGGATAGGCGCTCTGGGAGTCGTCGCGGTATCGGCCGTGCCCCGGATCGGCGGCAGCGAGCACCTGTGGATGAACGGGCTGTACGACGCCGCCTGCGCCATCGCGGTCTTCCCGCTGATCGTTTATCTCGGAGCCTCGGGCAAGACGACGGACAAGGCGACGACGCGGATATGCAAGTTCTTGGGCGACATATCGTACCCCCTGTACATGGTACACTATCCTTTCATATACCTGTACTACGCATGGGTCAAGAACGAGAACCTCACGTTCGCCCAGTCGCTGCCCGGAGCCGCGGCCCTCGTCGTCGGCTCGGTCATACTGGCCTACCTGTGCCTGAAACTGTACGACGAACCGGTCCGCAGATTCCTGACAAAACGCTTCCTGAACATAACGAAACGTCCGTAAGGCCGGCTACGAGCCTCTCCGTGCATGCTTCCGCACATCCGCGCGGGCATGAGAAAAGACGGCTCGTTTCCGTGCCGGCAGGTTCGCGCCGCACTTTCCCGTCGCCGGTCCGGCGACGAGGCTTAACCTTTTCTTAACCCAAAAGCAACTCTATCTTAACCGTCTCTTAAAGTTGCGTTCATTCTCCCGGACTACCTTTGCGGCAAACCGATGAGAATGCCTTTGAAAAAGATCGCCCTTCTGCTCGCGGCGCTCGGCCTGACGGCCGCCGCCTGCGCCCAGAAACTCAAGGGAAGCGACACGCTGCTGCCGCTGGCCCAGAAAGCCGCCGAAAACTATTCGGAGAAAAATCCCTCGGCCCATGTCACCGTCACGGGCGGAGGCAGCGGAGTCGGCCTGTCGTCGCTCCGCGAAGGCACGACCGACATCGCGATGGCCTCGCGTCGGATCAAGTTCGACGAACGGGTCCGGATGCAGCAGGCGGGCCGTCCGGTCGAGGAACTGACCGTCGCGTTCGACGCGCTGGCCGTCATCGTCCATCCCTCGAACCCGGTCTCCCGACTGACCCGGGAACAGCTCGAGGGGATTTTCCGCGGCAAGATCACGAACTGGAAGCAGGTGGGAGGCGAAGACCGCAAGATCGTCGTCTACTCGCGCGAAACGAGTTCGGGAACTTACGAATTCTTCAAGGAGAGCGTGCTCAAACACCGCAACTACATGCCGGCCGTACTGAGCATGCCGGCCACGGGCGCGATCATCCAGTCCGTCAGTCAGACGCCCGGAGCGATCGGTTACGTCGGACTGGCCTATCTCAACCCGGAGGTCAAGGCGCTCGCCGTTTCTTACGACGGAGGCGGGAGCTACGTCGCCCCGACGTTCGACAATGCCCGGTCGAAAAGCTACCCGATCGTCCGGCCGCTCTACTTCTATTATACGAAATCGAACGAGGCCGCCGTCCGGCCGCTGGTCGACTACCTGACTTCGGACGAGGGACAGGCTATGGTGGCGTCCGTCGGTTTCATTCCGATCCGTTAAAGCCCGTCCGAGCGCGACCCAATCACCGAAAACCGTGAAACTGAAACCGAGAAAAATAGCGGAGGCCGTCGCCGAGAAAATCCTGATGGCGAGCGGCTACCTGACCAGTATCGTGATCGTACTGATCGTCGTCTTCCTGTTCCGCGAGGGAGCCGGTCTGTTCGACTCGCCGGCCGTCGAGCAAGGCTACGTGCTGGCCGTCAACCGGGCGAACCCGGTGCAGAGCCTGACTCCGGAACAGATCATGCAGATATTCGACGCCGACCTGACGAACTGGAGCGAGGTAGGAGGTCCCGACGACTCGATTCTGGTCTTCCGGCTCGACGACATCACGAGCTACGCGACCGAGCAGGAGCTCGGAGCCGACCTGAGCCGCGCGCCGCAATGTCTGAGCCGGATCGTGACCGATCATCCGAACATGATCGCCTATCTGCCCGAACAGTACGTCGCCCCCGACTTCGCCGGCAAGGTTCTCGGCGAGGGACGGATCACGCCGGCGAGCTTCTTCGCCGGGCGGCAGTGGTATCCGACCGCCGCGCCGGCCCCGCAGTACGGCCTGATTCCGCTGCTGGCCGGCACGCTGTGGGTCAGTCTGGCGGCCATCCTGATCGCATTGCCGCTGGGGCTTTCCGTCGCCATCTACATGGCCGAGCTGGCCGACTCGCGGCTGCGCCGGATGCTGAAACCCGTGATCGAGCTGCTGGCCGGCATCCCGTCGGTCGTCTACGGATTCTTCGGGCTCGTCGCGGTCGTGCCGCTGGTACGCGACGTCTTCGACCTGCCGGTCGGCGAGACGGCACTCGCCGGCAGCCTGATTCTGGCGATCATGGCGCTGCCGACGATCATCACCGTCGCCGAGGATACGATCCGCACGACTCCCCGAGCCATGCGCGAATCGAGTCTGGCGCTCGGCGCGACGCATTGGCAGACGATCCGCCGGGTCGTGTTGCCGTACTCGGCCTCGGGCATCGCCGCGGCGGCCGTGCTGGGCATCGGCCGCGCGGTCGGCGAAACGATGGCCGTGCTGATGGTAACCGGCAACGCCGCCGTCGTGCCGCACTCGCTGCTCGAGCCCGTGCGGACGATTCCCGCGACGATCGCCGCCGAGCTGGGAGAGGCTCCGGCCGGAGGCGCCCACTACGAGGCGCTGTTCATGCTGGGCTGCATCCTGTTCCTGCTCACGCTGCTGCTGAGCATCGCGGTCGAGATGATTTCGGCCCGACGGCCCAAGACGATGTAAACAAGGAAACCGCGCCGACGCCCGGAGAAAGATTCCCCGCCGGCGCGCGAGAAACGAAAAAAACAATAACGAACGGACAACATGATAACGTCCTCGAAAATATCGAAACGCAAGAAGCGCTCGCAACGACTCGCTTTCGGGCTGTTCCGACTGACGAGCCTGCTGGTCGTGGCCATACTGGTATGGATTCTGGGTTTCATCATCGTCAAAGGAGCCGGCGTCGTCAGTTGGGAATTTCTCACCTCGATGCCCGAAAACGGGATGACCGAAGGAGGCATCCTGCCGGCTATCGTCGGCACGCTCTGCCTGGTGGCGGGCAGTATCGCCGTCGCGTTTCCGCTCGGCGTAATGTCGGGCATCTATGTCAGCGAATACGCCCGCGACAACTGGCTCGTCAGAGTGATCCGCGTCATGACGAGCAACTTGAGCGGCGTACCGTCGATCGTGTTCGGCCTGTTCGGCATGGCGCTGTTCGTCCGTACGCTCGGATTCGGCGACTCGATCATCGCCGGCTCGCTGACCCTCGCCCTGCTCGTGCTGCCGATCGTGATCCGGACGACCGAAGAGGCAATGCGCTCGATCGACAACTCGCTGCGCAACGGCAGCTACGCGCTCGGCGCGACCAAACTGCAGACCGTCTGGCGCGTACTGCTGCCGATGGCTTTCCCGAACATCGTCACCGGGCTGATCCTCTCGATCGGCCGCGTGTCGGGCGAGACGGCGCCCATTCTGTTCACGGCCGCCGCCTATTTCCTGCCGAAACTGCCCGACAGTATTTTCGATCAGGTCATGGCCCTGCCTTATCACCTGTACGTGATCGCAACGAGCGGAACGGATCTGGAAGCCTCCCGTCCGATGGCTTACGGAACGGCTCTCGTGCTGATCGCGATCGTATTGCTGATCAATCTGCTGGCAAACGGACTGAGACGCTATTTCGGCCGCAAAGTGAAAACGAACTAACGAAACCCTATCGTCATGATCAACATAAGTGCGAAAGACGTCAACTTCTATTACGGCAGCTTCCACGCGCTGAAGAACATCACGCTCGGCATCGAGCGCAACACGGTCACGGCCTTTATCGGCCCCTCGGGCTGCGGCAAGTCGACTTTCCTGCGATTGCTGAACCGGATGAACGACCTGATCGAGGGAACGCGCCTCAGCGGCGAGATCCGGATCGACGGCGAGGACATCTACGGCCGGGACGTCGAGGTCGTCGAGCTGCGCAAAAAGGTAGGCATGGTTTTCCAGAAACCGAATCCGTTTCCGAAAACGATCTATGAGAACGTCGCATACGGACTGCGCGTGAACGGCGTCCGCGACCGCCGGCTGATCGACGAGCGCGTCGAGAGCTCGCTCAAGGGAGCCGCGCTGTGGGACGAGGTGAAAGACAAACTGAAGAAATCGGCCTTCGAGCTGTCGGGCGGGCAACAGCAGCGCCTCTGCATCGCGCGGGCGCTGGCCGTGCGGCCGTCGATCCTGCTGATGGACGAGCCGGCCTCGGCGCTCGACCCGATCTCGACATCGAAAATCGAGGACCTGATCTACGAACTGAAAAAGGAGTACACGATCGTCATCGTCACGCACAACATGCAGCAGGCGGCGCGCGTCAGCGACCGTACCGCATTCTTCTACATGGGCGAGCTCGTCGAGTACGATCAGACCCGGCAGATGTTTCTGAACCCCTCGAAAGAGGCCACGCAGAACTACGTGACCGGCCGGTTCGGCTGATTCGGTACCTTTGCGCCGCAAGCGCCTGAAAGAGACCGCTCCCGAACGACTGCGGAGAGAGAAAAAACGACAACCGCAGGACCGGGCGCAAAGCCGTCTTCCGCCGGATCGGACACCCGCGGCGAGAGGCTTTCCCGTCCGAACGGGACGCTCCGTAAACCGCCGATTGAAGCAAAAACACCAAATACCGAAAATCCATGCGACATACCGAAGAATCGATCAAGCGCGTCAAAAAAAGCCTGGCCGAGATGTGGCTTCTCGTGCAGGGGCAGGTCGAAAAAGTCTCAGCCGCCCTGCTCGAGCGGAACCGCGAACTGGCGCTCGAAGTGCGCAGCCGCGAAAAAATGGTCGATGCCTACGAGCTGACGGTCGACCGCGAGTGCGAGAATTTTTTCGCGCTGCTGACGCCGGTAGCCGTCGACCTGCGCATGATGCTGTCGATCGTCAAGATCAACAACAACCTGGAGCGCATAGGCGACTTCGCCGACGGCATCGCCGTCTTCGTCGTCGAAAACCTCAACGACAAGATCACGCCGGAGCTGATCGAACGGCTCGAACTCAAACGGATGTTCCAAGAGACGCTGTGCATGCTGAGCCTGTGCAAGGCGGCCCTGGCCAACGAGGACAGCGCGATGGCGGGCAAGGTCTTCGCCAAAGACAATCTGGTCGACCGGATCAACGCCGACGCGATCGCCGTGCTGGCCGAGCACATGAGCGCGCATCCCGACGCGATCGCGGACTGTCTGCACCTGCATTCCGCGATCCGCCGCATCGAACGTATCGGTGACCGGTGCAGCAACATCGCCGAGGACATCGTGTTCTATCTGGAAGCGCGGGTACTCAAACACCACGATACCGGACCGGCCGAAGAGAAGTAACGGACCGCCCGACGAGCTCCGGATTTTCCCGTTACCCGAGAAACCTCCCTTGCGCCGGAAGCGGGCTGCGGCACCCTTCCGGCGCCGTTTCTCCGCACCTGGACACGGGAACTTCCGGTTACTCCAACGAGGGCAAGCGTTTCAACATATCCCTGATCCGAACGGCCGTCCGGGGCATCGGCTCGGCTACCGTCAGACCGACCACCTCCCGCGCCCGGGCGATGTCGCCGATCAGCTGGACGACCTGATCGACGGTCATCCCGTCCGGAACGACGCCCACGGCCGCAACGAGATCGGCCGGATCGAGCACGTCCAGATCGAAATGGATCAGCACCTTCGAGGCCCCGCAACCTTCCAGCCACTCTACGACCGCGCGGCTGTCGCCGGCCACGTCCTGCGGAGCGAGGTGCGCGATGCCGAGCTCCCTCTGCCGCGCCCTGATTTCATCGCGCTCCCAATCGCGCAGACCGACCAGCAGCACGCGCGACGGGTCGATGCGCGCAGGTAGTTCGGCGAGTATCTTCGCATCGCCGAGACCCATGCAGGCCGCGAGCGCCATCGCATGATAGCCGGAATAAGCGTCGCCGGGCAAGGTGATGTCGGGATGAGCGTCTATCCAGATCACGGCCGCGTCATCCCCGTACTTCCCGGCCAGAAAGGCGAACGGAGCCGCGCTGACGGAGCAGTCGCCCCCGAACGTCACGATCCGGTCGGGATCGCCGGCACGCAGCATGCTCACGGCGGCCCTCGTCTGGGCAACGATCGCATCGCGGTCGAGCACTCCGTCCGTCACCCGGCGCTCCGCAATGCCGTCGGCGACGGGAACCGTCAGCGTTTGCACGCTGCTGTGCGGAGCCAGAAAGGCGAGCAGCTGCGCTCCCAGAAAATATCCTCTCGCCGCATCGTCGGGATTCCTTATCTCGGGAACCCACCGGACGATGTCGCCGCCCTGCCACTGGGGATAAATCAGGCGAACCGTTCTCTTTTCGTTTTCCATATCGCGAAATCTACAACAAGATAATTACCATATCGATACGCCAAGAGCTCCCGCATGGAATCTCACAGTCGCGGACTGCGGCTACGGACCGCGCATCCGATCCGCTTTCCCGGCACCCCTTCGCCGAAAGGAATTTCGTTTCGGGACGAAAGCGTTGAAAATTCGACAGCCGGATACGGCAAAACATCCATGCGGGAGTTCTATACCGTATCCGCAGCACGTTTCCGGAACGCAGACAGACCGGCTTGCGCACCCGATCCGCCTGGCGTGCGGGACATATCCGGTCCTTCCTGTGGCGACAGGACATCCGAAATGTCTTCGTCATCGCCGGTCTCGCTCCCGTCAAACGATCCGAGAGAGCGCGCTTCGGGACGATTCACGGACCGTACAGGACGCCGGCACTCGCCGTTCCTGCCTATAGCCGTATCTCGATATGTTCGTCCGGGAAATGCCGGCCTGCAGGACAAACCCGTCTCGCGTCCATGAGACAGAAGACCTCCGGACCCGGGATTCTCGCCGAAAACAGGGGGGACGCTCCGGCCCGTACCCGACCGAAAGGCCGGCCGGACGACCGGGAGCCGTCGGGCTCGGAAGCAAGAGCGGCAAGCGTTCTTTCCGCACGGTCCGTCACCAGTGCGGTGTCATCGCATTCGGAAAATAATGCAGGTCGCATTCCCCGTCCGGCCGATACTCGACCGTCACCAAATCGAACTGCGTATCCGTATCGAAGCCGTAGAGCGCGACATAATGCTCGGCGGCCCGCATCAGCGCCGCGAACTTGCGGGGCGTCATCGCCTCCTCGGGCGGCGAGAGCGCGCCGCTCCGGCGGCACTTGACCTCGACGACATGGAGCACGCCCTCGCGCAGAGCCACGATGTCGAGTTCGTAACGCCCGCTGCGCCAATTTCGATGCAACAGCTCGAACCCGTTGGCAATAAGCCATTCGGCCGCCGCCTGCTCGCCCCTCAGGCCCGCCTCGCGCGACTGCACGGCTAATCCAGTAAGAAATTCAGATCGTCGCCGGGCCGCACCTCGTAGGGCGCCTGCCCCTTGCGGAAGATCCGCATCGGACGTTCGCCTATCAGCTCGATCCGCCCGTTCTCGACACGCAGGATACATCCTTCGCGAAGCCCTGCGACCGTCATGCACGGATTGGCTTCGACATACTCGAGCAGCCGCTGTTCGCGCGTCTCGCCGGCATGACCGTCGGGATGGGCGTCGGTATAGTGCGGATTGATCTGGAACGGAACGAGCCCTGCCGCCGTGAACGTGGCCGGCTCGACGATCGGCATGTCGTTGGTCGTGCAGATCGTCGGACAGGCGACATTGCTGCCGGCGCTCCAGCCGACGTACGGAACGCCTTCGGGCACTCTCTCGCGGATCACCCTCAGCAAGCCCTGCTCCTGCATCGCCTTCACAAGCGCGAAAGTGTTTCCTCCTCCGACGACGATCGCCTCCGCCTGCGACAGCATGCGGGCCGGATCGCTCTCGCGATGCACCGAACGCACATCGATGCCGAGTTCCGAAAAACGGGCCTGCACTTTGGTCAGGTAATCGTCATAGGAAAACGTCACGGCCGCATAAGGCACGAAAGCGACCTGCCGGACACCGCCGAGGAAATCGGCGATCTGCCGCTTGGGGTACTCGAGATAAGCCTCGCCGGCATTGGTCGAATTGCTGATCAGCAACAGGCGCATCGATGGTTTTCTCTTCATATCGCATACGTTTAGTTTGTCTATTTCCGCTTCGATCACGAGAGGATAATAGCGGTACTCCAGAGCGTGCACCTTCTCGGCCACCCGCTCGGGCGTATCGCCCGGCTCGACCTCCGTGCGGTAGCGGGCCACGATGTCGCCGCTGTCGTAATGTTCGTTGACCCTGTGGATCGTGATGCCCGTCTCCCGATCGCCCGATTCGACAACGGCCCGGTGCACCCGGTCGCCGTACATGCCCTTGCCCCCGTGCCGGGGCAACAGGGAAGGATGCACGTTCAGAATCCGGCCTCCGTAAGCCCCGAGCAGATTGTCCGGCACGAGCCACAAGAATCCGGCCAACACGATGTAGCCGATCCCCTCGCGCCGCAATCTCTCGACGACCCGATCGCTATTATAAAAGGTATCGCGGTCGAAAATTTCCGTCCCGATGCCGAGCCTGCGCGCCCGTTCGAGCACCGGCGCGTCGGGACGGTTCGACAGGATCAGCGTCACGCGGGCCTTCTCTCCTGCCGCGAAATAAGAGGCCACATTCTCGGCATTCGTCCCCGAACCGGAGGCGAACACGGCTATCTTTATCATAAACAATGATTTACAGAATCAAAACCCGATTAAATGCGCAAAAAACGCTTCGGATGACCAAAAATAATCCAAAAAGTATTACTTTTGCAAAAATTTGGCTTTGAAATAGAAGTTATTTTTCGGAATAAACGCAATTGTCAAACTTAAACTATTGGTATTATGTCAGACGTTTCATCAAAAGTAGTGGACATCATCGTCGACAAGCTCGGCGTTGACGCTGCCGAAGTGGTTCCCGCCGCAAGCTTCACCAACGACCTCGGGGCCGACTCGCTCGACACCGTAGAGCTGATCATGGAGTTCGAGAAGGAATTCGAGATCTCGATTCCCGACGAAGACGCTGAGAAGATCACCACCGTAGGCGACGCAATCAACTACATCAGCGAGAAAAAGAAGTAATTTTTCAGGCCTTTGAAACAGGCGTTTGTCGAACGAATTGACCGAAGTTCTATGAAACAAAGAAGAGTTGTGGTAACGGGGATAGGCACCATCAACCCCTTAGGCAACAGCATTGAGGAATATTTCTCCAACCTTGAGAAAGGTGTGAGCGGAGCAGGACCCATTACTCATTTCGACCCTTCCAACTTCAAAACGAAATTCGCCTGCGAGCTCAAAGGCTACGACGCCGCCAGTTTCTTCGACCGCAAGGAGTTGCGCAAGTACGACCTGTACTCTCAGTATGCGCTCGTCGCTGCCGAACAGGCCGTCAAGGACTCGGGCGTCGATCTGGAGAAGATCGACCGCGATATGGTCGGAGTGATCTGGGGCTCCGGAATAGGTGGACTGGAAACGTTCTACCAAGAGGTAAAGAGCTATGTTGAGGGTGGCTTTATCCCTCGATATAGCCCTTTCTTCATTCCGAAGATGATCGCCGACCTGGCTGCCGGACACATCTCGATGAAATACGGCTTCCGGGGTCCCAACTTCTGCACCGTTTCGGCCTGCTCGTCGTCGAACCATGCGATGATCGACTCGCTGAACTACATCCGCTGGGGCAAAGCGGACATGATCCTGACGGGAGGCTCCGAAGCCGCCATCAATCCTCCGGGAGTGGGCGGATTCAACTCCATGCAGGCTCTTTCGACCCGAAACGACGAGCCGCAGAAAGCCTCGCGCCCGTTCGACGCGGACCGTGACGGCTTCGTGATCGGGGAAGGCGCCGGGGCGCTGCTGTTCGAGGAGTACGAGCATGCCGTGGCCCGCGGAGCCAAAATCTATGCCGAAGTGGTCGGAGGCGGCATGAGCGCCGACGCCTATCACCTGACCGCGCCCCATCCCGAAGGAGTCGGCGCGAAGAAATCGATGACCGACGCGATCAAGGACGCCGGCATCTCTCCCGACGATATCGACTATGTCAACACCCACGGAACCTCGACTCCCGTCGGCGACGTGGCCGAGGTGGCCGGCATCGTTGCCTTGTTCGGGAACCACGTATACGATATGAACATCAGCTCGACCAAGTCGATGACCGGACACCTGCTGGGCGCCGCAGGCGCGATCGAGGGTCTTGCCTGCATCATGGCGATCACGAAGGGGATCGTTCCCCCGACGATCAACCTCGAGAACCTCGATCCGAAGATCGACCCGAAGATCAATCTGACGCCGAACAAGGCGCAGAAACGCGATGTGAAGTACGCGCTGAGCAACACGTTCGGCTTCGGCGGGCATAACTCGACGGTCGTATTCAAAAAAATCTGACGGACGTGCTCGACCGGATACGATTGTACTGGAAGCTGCATCACAGCAGGGACAAGGCGTATTACAAGGCACTGGACGGGATTTTCGGCATCTGCCCGAATAATATAGAGCTTTATAAGCTGGCCTTGATTCACAGGTCAGCTTCTCTTTTTCTGGACGACGGCACGCCGATCAACAACGAGCGGCTCGAATTTCTGGGCGACGCCGTGCTCGAGTCGATCGTCTCGGACTATCTGTTCATCGAGTTTCCCGAGCAGAACGAGGGCTTTCTGACGAAGCTGCGGTCGCGCATCGTCAGCCGAGCGTCGCTGAACAAGCTGGCCGTCCGTATCGGGCTCGACCGGCACATTATCACGCAGGGCAACTACAGTTCCCAGCAGAAAAACCTCTACGGCGACGCGCTCGAAGCCATGGTCGGAGCGCTCTATCTGGACAAGGGGTACGATTTCACCAACAGATTGATAATAAACCATCTGTTGAATCGATATATCGATCTGGTCGATATGACCGAGCAGGAGACCGACTTCAAGAGCCGGCTGATCGAGTGGAGCCAGAAGAACAAGCGCGCCCTGTCGTTCGACACGGTGCCGAGCCCGCTCTATACACAGAAAATCCCGCACTTTCACACGAGCGTCTCGATCGACGGACAGCCGACCGGCACCGGCGAGGGACACAGCAAGAAAAGCTCCGAGCAAAAAGCCGCTCTGTCGGCTCTGATCCGGCTCCGCGAAACGGGCGAGCACGGCACGGCGGAGCATATCGAAGAGTAAATGCCCGCCGCAGGGCATCACGATCAAAGACCTGGTCATCATGGAAGATCACCCGCTTTCCGACAAACAGGTCCGGGAAAAGCTCATTGCCCGGGGAGCCTCCGCATTGACGGATACCGAACTACTGAGTATTCTGCTTCACGGCAGCGGTCCCGGCGGCCCGGCCACCGAGCTGGCCGGGCGCCTGCTCGACCGCTTCGAGGGCAGTTTGGCGCGAATGGGCCGGTGCAGTCTGGCAGAACTGCGCTCGGCCGAGAGTCTGGGCATCGCCCGGGCCGCCGTACTGTCCGCCGCGCTGGAACTGGGCCGCAGACTGAGAGCCGAGCAAAGCCGGTCGCTCGATCAGGTACAGACCGACCGCGACGTAATCGAGATGTTCCGTCCGCTGATCGCCGAGCTGCCTTACGAAGAATTCTGGGCCCTGTATCTCAACTCGTCGAACCGGGTGCTCGACCGTGTACGCATCAGTCAGGGCGGCGTATCGGCCACGGTCGTCGACCACCGGCTGATCGTCAAGCGGGCCGTCGAGAAGCTGGCCCACGCCGTGATCCTCGTGCACAATCACCCCTCGGGCAGCGAACTCCCGAGCGAGGAGGACCGCACGGTGACCGAGCGCGTCGCGCAAGCCGTCTCGCTGTTCGACATCGCGCTGCTCGACCATATCATCGTCACGTCCGGCCCCTGTTACAGTTTCCGCAACGAAGGCTTTTTCGACGATAGAGATTAGCCTCCTCTCGGAACATTTCCATCGAAATCGCTCAAAACGTCTTCCGGCACGGTATCCCGTGCCGTTTTTTGATTTCTGTCGTTCCGTTTGTGCTCTCCGATTCGGCTTCCCGACCTCCTTCATCTCGTTCGGTTCCGGACAAGACCGGCCCTGTCCGATCCAATCCGCAGCCCGGCGGCCACGCTTAAATCCGCTCTTAAGAAACCAAACCCCGATCACAAAAAAGTCTCCACGGAGTACGCGGAGACATAGGTATAAAACCTTCGGCCTATAGCCTTATTGTGATAAGATGTAGAACTCTTACGTGTCAAATATACGAAAAAAAATCTTGCGATTGCAAAATTTTATTTAATTTTACTACAAACAGACACCGATATGACAAAAATATTAGGATTGGACTTGGGAACCGCCTCGATCGGATGGGCTCTCGTAGAGCGGAACGACACGGAATATGCCTTGCTCGACCAAGGTGTAGACATCTTTCAGGAAGGCGTGGCACGCGAAAAGAACAGCGAGAAGCCCGCCGTGCAAGACCGAACCGCAGCCCGCGCCCTGCGCCGTCATTATGCCCGGCGACGATTGCGCAAGATCGATCTGCTCCGTGTGCTCGTTCGCCACGACCTCTGTCCTGCTCTGACCGACGAACAACTGAAAGATTGGAAACAGAAGAAAATCTATCCGCTGACGGACGAATTCATCCGCTGGCAACGAACGGACGACCGCACGGACAAGAATCCCTACCGCGACCGCTACAAGGCGCTGACCGAAACGCTCGACCTCGACACGCAAAGGGACCGTTACACGCTCGGCCGGGCCTTATATCATCTGGCGCAGCGGCGCGGATTCCTGAGCAATCGCAAGGATGCCGGCGACGAAAGCGAGAGCGGTAAGGTCCGGCAGAGCATCGAGGGCCTGACGGTCGACATGGAGAAGGCCGGATGCGCCTACTTGGGCGAATACTTTTATCGGCTTTACGCCCGAAAAGAGAAAATCCGTACGAAATACACCTCTCGCAACGAGCACTATCTGGCCGAATTTCGGGCCATCTGCGAAAAACAGCGGCTCGCCGACGATCTGAGGAAGGCATTGCACCGCGCCATTTTCTACCAACGGCCGCTGAAATCGCAGAAGGGATCGGTCGGCCGATGCACGTTCGAAAAGGACAAAAGCCGATGCCCGGCATCGCATCCGCGGTTCGAGGAGTTCCGGATGCTCTCCTTCGTCAACAACATCCGGATCACGACGCCCGACGACCCGGAACCTCGTCCGCTCTCGCGACAGGAAACCGAAACGATCCTGCCGCTTTTCACGCGCAAAACCAAACCGCACTTCGATTTCGAGGAGATCGCCAAGAAGCTCGCCGGCAAAGGCCGATACGCCTGCCAAGGCGACCGCGGCGAGGCGCCCTATCGCTTCAACTTCGCGCGGACCGCTACCGTTACGGGATGCCCGGTCACAGCTTCCCTCATTGCGCTGTTCGGCGACGACTATCTGACGAAAATATGCGACCTGTATACGCTCGGGGCCGGAAAGACCCGAGAACAGATACTCGGCGACGTATGGCACGCGCTCTTCTCGTTCGACGACGAAGAACGGCTTAGCGCGTGGGCAAAGCAGAAACTGCGCCTCTCCGACGACGAGGCCGGACGCTTCGCCGCCATCCGCCTGCAGCAGGACTACGCCGCACTGAGCCTCCATGCCATTAACAAGATTCTGCCCTACCTGCGGGAAGGTTATCGCTATGACGAGGCGGTTTTCGTCGCCAACCTCAAGGCGGTGCTGCCTCCGGACATCTACTCCGACGAATCGGAACGAAACGCTATCGAAGCCGACATCGCCGCGCTGATAACCGATTTCCGACAGAATCCGCTGAACAGGGGAACGACCAAGGAGCAATGCGTCCGCGACTATCTGCGCAACTGCCGGGGCATCGACGAAAAACGCCTCGGGCGCCTCTATCATCCGTCGATGATCGAAATCTATCAGACGGCGCTGCCCGATGCGCAGGGCATCCTGCAACTGGGCTCGCCCCGAACGCCGGCAGTACGCAACCCGATGGCGATGCGGGCATTGTTTCGCTTGAGGGTCTTGGTCAACCGGTTGCTGCGCGACGGGAAAATCGATCGCGAAACGAAGATTCACATCGAGTTCGCCCGAGGACTCAACGATGCCAACCGCCGCAAGGCTATCGAGCTGTACCAGCGCGACCGCGAGGCCGAGCGCAAAGCGTACGCCGACGAAATCCGCCGGCAATACGCCTCGGAATCGGGCCGGGAGATCGAACCCACCGACGACGACATCCTGAAGTACCGTCTGTGGAAGGAGCAGAACCACATTTTGCCCCTACACGGGCAAACAGATCGGCCTGTCCGACTTCATGGGCGATTCCGCGCGTTTCGATATCGAGCATACCGTCCCCCGAGCGAGGGGAGGCGACAACTCGCAAATGAACAAGACCCTCTGCGAGAGCCGCTTCAACCGCGAACTCAAGCGCGACAAGCTTCCGTCCGAACTCCCGAATCACGCCGACGTCATGGCACGGATCGACGAACTCGGGTGGCCGAAGGAAATCGCCAGCTTGCAAAAACAGATCGAAATACAGAGGCGCAAGAGCAAAAGCGCTACGACCAAATCGGAAAAGGACGGAGCCATACAGCGCCGCCATATCCTGCAGATGCGACTCGACTACTGGCGCGGCAAGTACGAGCGCTTCACGATGACGGAAGTTCCCGACGGGTTCAGCAACCGGCAGGGGGTCGATATCGGCATCATCGGCAAGTACGCGCGACTCTATCTGAAGACGGTCTTCGAGCGAATCTATACGGTCAAAGGCGCCACCACGGCCGAATTCCGCCGGATGTGGGGATTGCAGGAGGAATATGCCCGGAAAGAGCGCGTGAACCACACGCACCATTGCCTCGACGCGATCGTCATCGCCTGCATCGGCCGCAACGAATACGACCGCTGGGCGCAGTACGCGGGCGACGAGGAGCGTTACAGGCGGGGCGAAGGAGCGAAACCCCGCTTCGAAAAGCCGTGGCCGACTTTTACCGAAGACCTCGAGGCCGTCGCCGGCAGGCTTCTCGTCGCGCATCATACGCCCGACAATATGCCCAAGCAGAGTCGCAAGCGGCTGCGCGTCCGGGGCAGGATACGGACCGGCAGGAACGGCGAGACGCTCTATGCGCAGGGCGATACGGCCCGGGGAGCCTTGCATCAGCAGACCTTTTACGGAGCCATCGAGCGTCAAGGAGAGGTAAGATACGTCGTGCGCAAACCGTTGGGGCAGCTTCAGCCGTCCGACGTGGATAAGATCGTCGACGACGCAGTGCGGCAAAAGGTCAAGGAAGCGATCGACGCGGTCGGCTTCAAGACGGCCATGGACACGGAGAGCCATCCGATTTGGATGAACGAGCGGAAGCGGATACCTATCCGCAAGGTGCGGATATTCGCAGGCAAGAACCTATCTCCCAAACCCTTGGGAGAGAAGCGACATCGGGATCTGTCCGCTCTCCCGCACAAAAGACCGGTTTACGTATCGTACGGCAGCAACTATTGTATGGCCGTATACGAAGGAAAAGACAACCAAGGAGAGCCCGAGCGGACTTTCGAAATCGTCAGCACGCTGGAAGCGGCGCAGTATTTCAAGGCGAGCGCGGACAAGACGGCCCGACCCGACCTCGTCCCGCAATCGGACGAGAACGGCTTTCCGCTGAAGTGCATTCTGAAAACCGGAACCATGGTGCTTTTCTATGAAAAAACGCCCGAGGAGCTATACGACTGCACGCAACAAGAATTGGCTAAAAGACTGTACAAGTTGACGAAATTCAGCTCTACGCTCAAAGGCAACCGCTCTTCCGGCTCATGCACCTTCAGACACCATCGGGAAGCCCGACCGGCAAAGGAGTTGAAGCCCAAAGGCGGAGCATGGAAAGCCGGAGAGGCATACCGCCCCCTCATCAGCTTATACCATACCCAACTCAACGCTTACGTCGAAGGCTTCGACTTCGAACTGAGCGTTACGGGAACCGTTCGATTCAAACACGAATAGCCATGCTCAAGCGCGCGCTTTTTTTCTCCACGCCCTTCTGTCTGAGTCTGCGAGACAATCAGTTGGTTATCGCGACGAAAGAAGCTCCCGATCTCCGGAAAAGCGTTCCGATCGAGGACATCGGCGTCGTCGTGCTCGAGCACCGGCAAACGACCGTCACGCTCCCGCTGCTGAACGCCCTGTCGGATCGCAACGTAGCCGTCGTCTTTTGCGACGGCAACCGGATGCCCAACGCCATGCTGATGAATCTCGACTCCAACCGAACGCAGGGCGAGAGCTACCGGGCGCAGATCGAGGCGAGCGAGCCGCTGAAAAAGAACCTGTGGAAGCAGATCGTCGAAGCGAAAATCCGCAACCAGGCCGCCCTGCTGCGCAAACTGGGCAAGGACGGAGACAAACTGAAGCCTTATTACCGAAACGTCAAGAGCGGCGATGCGGACAATCGCGAAGGAGCCGCCGCCAGAATATACTGGTCGGAGCTTTTCGGCAGGGAGTTCGTCCGTATTCGCGAGGGCGCGGAGCCGAACAACCTGCTGAATTACGGCTATACGATCCTGCGCGCGGCCGTAGCCCGCTCGCTGATGGGCTCGGGTCTGTTCCCTGCGTTCGGCATTTTCCACCGGAACCGCTACAACGCCTTTCCGCTGGCCGACGACGTTATGGAACCCTACCGCCCTTACGTCGACGAGTTGGTCTGCCGGCTGTATCTCGAGAATAAAACGCAGTTGACGCAAGCGGTCAAGGGCGAGCTGCTGAGCCTGCTGTATGCCGATACGCGATTCGAAAAGGTATTGCGGCCCCTCGACGTGGGGTTGACCTTCACCTCGGCATCGCTGGCGCAATGTTTCACGGGAATGCGGAAAAAGATCGCGTTTCCTCTACTGGAGTAAAAAAGATGTCTGAATTACGCCTGAACGCCTATCGTATCATGTGGCTATTCGTATTTTTCGACCTGCCGACCCATACCAAAACCGAACGACGCCACGCGGCCCAGTTTCGCAAGGCATTGGAAAAGGACGGCTTCGCGATGATGCAATACTCGGTCTACGTCCGGCACTGCGTCTCCAAGGAAAATATGGAGGTCCATATCCGGCGGGTCCGCAAATCGATGCCGCCTTCCGGAATGACGAGCATCCTGAGCGTAACGGACAAACAATACGGCGAAATTTTGAATTTCTGGGGCAAAGTCGAACGCGCCGGTCCCGAAATACCTCAACAACTGGAATTTTTTTGATATATTTGTTTTGCAGAACGGAAAAACTGCATCGAATCGACTTCCTCAGTTCGCCGAACATCGCTTTTTTCGCGGTACATACGAATGTAATACCCTTATAATCAATAAGTGTAGTACCTGAGGTTGTGATTTGATGTAGAAATTGGATACTATACAACTATCGGTCCATTCCCGCGTGCGCAGGCTGCGTTGTGATTTGATGTAGAAATTGGATACTATACAACAATCCGAGAAACGAGAGCCACCGGCACCGAGTTGTGATTTGATGTAGAAATTGGATACTATACAACCAGACCATGCACTATAAGGCAAATGATGAGTTGTGATTTGATGTAGAAATTGGATACTATACAAC
>ENA-UONZ01000777-UONZ01000777.1-human-gut-metagenome-genome-assembly--contig:-C93old-NODE-777-length-45519-cov-12.627002_pt1 | contig 45519 bp, 41 predicted proteins | sample MGYA00242468_ERZ724015 | MGnify/ENA metagenome assembly ERZ724015
GAATAAGTCTGTAAGCTGTTTTTCTTGCTTACAAACTTATTATACGAGGAGGTATCATATGAACCGTATTTCCAAAAACAGCGGGGCGCCCCTTAAATCTCAGCTCGACTGGATTCCCATCGCCCTCCCCTTCGCCGTTATCCTGCTTTTGTGCGGCTGCTTTTTCGCCGCACCGGAAAGCTCCAGACAGACGCTGGATTCTGTCAGGGCCTTCCTGGGCGATCAGTTCGGCGTCTGGTATCTGGCTGTGGGACTTGGCTTTTTTCTGCTGTCTATCTATCTGGCCTTCTCGCCCTACGGTTCCATCCATCTGGGGAAACCGGGCGAAAAGCCTCAGTATCCTGCCTTTGTGTGGGGTTCCATGATGTTCACCTCCGGCCTGGCTGCCGATATCCTCTTCTACTCTCTGTGTGAGTGGATTCTGTATGCAAATGATCCGCATCTTGCAGAAATGGGCTCCATCCAGGACTGGTCAAGCGTCTACCCTCTGTTTCACTGGGGTCCGATCCCCTGGAGCTTCTACCTGGTTCTGGCCGTATCCTTCGGCTTCATGCTCCATGTGAGAAACTGCAGAAAACAGAAATATTCTGAGGCCTGCCGGCCCATTCTCGGCTCCCTGGTGGACAAAGCTCCCGGAAAGCTCATCGATCTTTTGGCTGTCTTTGCCCTTCTGGCGGGGACTGCCACCACCTTCAGCCTGGCCACCCCGCTGATGGGACAGGCTCTGGCCAGCCTTCTGGGTCTTGACGCCTCCGGCTGGCTCACTGCCCCCGGTCCCTTCGGCATTGCCTGCTCCAAATGGCTCACCATCCTCATCCTTGCAGCCACCTGTGCAGTCTACACCTTCTCCGTGGTCCGCGGAATGAAGGGAGTGGCAAAGTTGGCCTCCTCCTGTGTCTACCTGTTCTTCATCCTTCTGGCCTATGTGTTTCTGGCTGGAGGGGAGACAAGGTACATTGTAGAGACCGGGTTCTCTGCCCTGGGAAATCTTGCCCAGAACTTTTTAACTCTCGCCACCTACACGGATCCTGCGAGAACCACCTCCTTCCCCCAGACCTGGACGATCTTCTACTGGGCCTACTGGATGGTCTGGTCTGTGGCGTCCCCCTTCTTTATAGGAAGCATCTCCAGGGGGCGCACGGTAAAGCAGACGATTCTGGGAGGCTATCTCTTCGGCCTTGGCGGGACCTTTACCAGCTTTATTGTCCTTGGAAACTACAGCCTGGGACTCCAGGTATCAGGACGCCTTGACGTGATGGCCATCTACGGGGCAGCACAGGATCTGTACAGCACCATTATAGCCATCCTCCAGACCCTTCCCCTGGCCTCCCTCGTTTTAGTGGTCCTGCTGCTGGCCATGATCGCCTTCTACGCTACCAGCTTTGACGCCATTGCCCTGGTGGCTGCCTCCTACTCCTACAAGGAGCTTCCCGACAGCCATGAGCCTCACATGGGAGTCAAGGTATTCTGGTCCCTGATGCTGATCCTGCTTCCCATCGCCCTGGTGTTTTCAGACAGCTCCATGGCAAACCTTCAGACGGTGTCCATTATCGCGGCCTTTCCGCTGGCTTTCGTGATCGTCCTGATTGCTGCCAGCTTCTTAAAGGATGCAGGCAGGTATCTTAGGGAGCAGAATAAAAAAGCGGGCAGGCCCGCCTCAGCTCCCCATCCCCCTCAATCATAAGGGGCTTGCCTGCTTTTTCGCGCCGCCGCGCGGCTGCTTTAAGCAGCCTTTTCCTCTGCGCGGCGTGCGCATCCCGCCCGGCAGGGCTTTTTGTATTACAGGAAATTACTCCGAATTTCCTGTAATACAAAAGAGCGGCCCTGAGGCCGCCCCATTCTGACTACTATGCTGTTCCGATTCACAGGCCCTTTTCACAGAGAGCTCAGTATTTTTGTGATAAAGGGCTTTGTGAGTTCATAGACTGAGCTCTCTTTATAGTTCACATGGGCCAGCTCCATGGCCGCCTTCTGTTTGTCCGTGTGTGAGGTGTATGGGTAAACGCCGAACAGAAATGGGAAAAAGGCGCAGAGAAACCCTTCCTTATCCTCCTCTTTCATGGAGGGGAAGAATTTTTCCAGACAGCCGGTGACTGCCCCCAGTGCATGTCCATACACCTGCTTGAAAGCTGCCAGATTTTCCAGGCGGCTGTTTGCCTCCATATCATAGAGATTCATGCTGATCAGCCTCAGCATACAGCCTCGTTTTTCCAGAGTATGGGCCAGCTTATCTGCAAACTCCTCCGGCGGCAGGGACTCATTCTGTTCCCGGATCCTCTCCACATCCTCGATCCACGCCTCGTACTCCCGCTGAAGGAGGGCCAGGAAAATCTCTTCCTTCGTCTGAAAATAGTTATAAATCGAAGTGCGTGTAAACGAGGTCCTGGCCCCGATATCGCGGATCGTAATGTCCTTAAACCCCATAGTCTCATACAGCAGGGCGCAGGCATTAATGATTTCTTCTTTTCTTGCATTCGTCAGCTCTTCTGAACCTTTTGGCATAACTGTTTCCTCTTTCCCGGCCTGCTTCCCTGCACACAGGGACAGCAGGCCGTTTCTGACAATCGTATGGGCATTTTTCGGCACCGGTCAAATCAGGGCCCCACAGCTCCGTCAAAAGCAGATGATGCTGCAAAGCTGTCTTTTCATCCTTTCAGAATACGTTTCGCCCAGTCCCCGGCGCCGGAGCCGTTCAGAAGCTGCCCGCTCTTCCAGTTTGCCTTGGGGCAGTGGGCCTGCATGCTCTTCTCCGCCTTTCCGATGCCGCTGCCGCCGGAGGTGGCAAAGGCGATCATCGTCTTTCCGGAAAAATCATAGCTCTCCAGGAACGTATCCACAATCCGCGGTTCCACATACCACCAGATCGGGAAGCCCACCAGAACCGTGTCGTACTGCCCCATATCCTGTACCGGCTCTGCGATAGCCGGGCGGGAAGCAGGGTCGTTCATCTCCAGGGTGCTGCGGCTGTTTTTGTCCATCCAGTCCAGATCAGCGGAGGTGTAGGGCTGCTCTGGCCGTATCTCATACAGATCGGCTCCCACGGCATCTGCCATCTCCTTTGCCGCCTGTGCTGTCACTCCGCTGGCTGAAAAATAGGCAATCAAGGTTTTACTCATCATCCATTCCTCCTTTATTTATCGCTCAATCAGTTCATATTCCCGCTGTCCCATTCCCAGAGCAGCGGCAGCCTCTATGGTGTGGATGCCGTTTCTGCTGTTCACCCGCTCCATAAAGTGTTCCCTGCCCGGATCGTCAGAGCCTGAAACCAGGTCAATACATGCCTGGTCGATGGCCACCGGATCCAGGGATGCCAGGATACCGATATCCCTCATGCAGGGATCCTCGGCCACGGCACAGCAGTCACAGTCCACTGAGAGATTTTTCATCACATTGATAAATGCGATTTTTTCTTTAAAGTGAGCGGTCACACTGGATGCGGCGTCGGCCATGGCCTCGGGAAAGACCGTGTTGTCTGCATGCAGCTTCCAGGTCTCAAAACGGTCATCGGTTCTGCCTCCGGAGTGGATCAGCGCCTTTCCGGCACGGGAGGCACAGCCGATGGCAAGCTGCTTGAGTGCACCGCCGTAACCGCCGGCTGGATGCCCCTTAAAGTGAGCCAGCACCAGCATGGAATCATAATTTTCTATGTGCCTGCCCAGGCGGTTCTCCTTCAGCACCCTGCCGTTCAGAACAGGCCAGACCACATCCGGCCCCTCAGCATCCATCAGATCCACCGGGAAGTATTTCGTCCAGCCGTGCTCATCCATCAGTTTTAAGTGGGATTCTGTATGATCCCGCACCCCCGCTGTGGCATCTCCATAAGCAGTATTGCACTCCACGATCGTGCCGTGTACTTCCTCCACCATAGGCTTCCAGAACTCCGGATGCAGAAAATTCTGATTTCCCTTTTCCCCGGAATGAACCTTGACAGCTACCCTGCCGGGCAGCTCGATTCCCAGCTCATGGTAAAGTCTCACCACTGCCTGGGGTGTAATCTCCCGCGTAAAATAGACCTTTGATCCCATAATCATCCCTCCTGCTGTTTTCACCCTTATACTGCACTGTTTTCAGAATGCCGGCATTTCGCTGAAACTCCATGGCCCGGCAGATATCAGGCCATGGCACAGTCACTTCTGCCCGCGGCAGATGCCGTCCGGCGTGAGAGTCCGTTCCGGTTATCCCTCTCTGTTCTGACACTGTGTCATTATCTGTAATATAGCACTGTTCTGACACTGTATCAATATACCTGACAAAATTATTTCCTGCCTTTCTCAGAAACCCCCGCAGTTACAAAAAGAACCGGCCGGCAAAAAAGCAGGCGGCATCTCTGTCCCGTAAAAAAGGGGCATCCCGCAAGTCTTTCACGACCTCCGGGATGCCCTCATCCTTCCTGTTTTGCAGTTTCTCTGATGTTTCTCTGCAGTTTCCCTACAGTTTCATGGTAAGTCCGATCCGCTTCTTTTCCAGATTCACATCCAGCACCTTCACCTCCACGATGTCGCCGACGCTTACCACCTCAAGAGGATGCTTAATATAGCGGTCTGTCATCTGGGAAATATGGACCAGCCCGTCCTGATGGACTCCGATATCCACAAAGACGCCGAAGTCAATGACGTTTCTCACCGTTCCCTTGAGGATCATTCCCGGCTTCAGATCCTTTATATCCAGCACATCTGTCCTGAGGATCGGCTTTGGCATCTCATCTCTGCGATCCCTGGCCGGCTTCTCCAGCTCCTTCACCATATCCCTGAGAGTGAGCTCGCCGATGGACAGCTCCTGTGACAGTCTGCCGTAATCCCCAATCTTCCTTCCGATTCCCTGGAGTCCGGATTCCGAAAGTTCCTTCATCTGGTAGCCCAGGCGGGAGAGAAGCGCCTCTGCGGCTCCGTAGCTTTCCGGGTGGACGCTGGTAGCGTCGAGAGGATTCTCTCCTCCCCGGATTCTCAGAAAGCCCGCGCACTGCTCAAAGGCCTTGGGGCCCAGCTTCGGAACCTTCAAAAGCTCTCTCCTGTTATGAAAGCCGCCGTTTTCCTCCCGGTAGGCCACAATATTTTTCGCCACGGTCTTTGTGATTCCTGAAATGTACTCTAACAGGGAGGCAGACGCCGTATTCAGATCCACGCCCACGCTGTTCACGCAGTCCTCCACAACGCCCTCCAGGGCCTGTCCCAGGTTCTTCTGGTTCATATCATGCTGATACTGCCCCACACCGATAGACTTGGGATCAATTTTCACCAGCTCTGCCAGGGGATCCTGTAGCCTTCTGGCAATGGATACAGCGCTTCTCTGACCCACGTCGAACTTCGGAAATTCCTCTGTGGCCAGACGGCTGGCCGAGTAGACAGAGGCGCCGGCCTCATTGACGATCACATACTGAACCTTCTCCGGGATCTCCTTTAACAGCTCCACGATCACCTGCTCCGATTCCCGGGATGCCGTGCCGTTTCCCAGAGAAATCAGGGAGATTCCATATTTTCGGATCAGGTTCTTTAAAATCTGCTTTGACTCCTCCACCTTATTCTGAGGAGCGGTAGGAAAGATCACCACTGTATCCAGCACCTTTCCAAGGCCGTCTACCACAGCCAGCTTGCAGCCGGTCCGGAAAGCCGGATCCCAGCCAAGCACCACACGGTCAGCCACAGGCGGCTGCATGAGAAGCTGTTTCAGATTTTTTCCGAATACACGGATGGCTCCGGCCTCCGCCTTCTCTGTGAGCCCTGCGCGGATCTCTCTCTCAATGGCCGGCCCGATCAGCCTTCTGTAGCTGTCCTCCAGGACAGCCCGGAGAACGGGCGCCGTGTTCCGGCTGTCCTTTTTTATGATCTGCTTTTCTAAGTAGCGGAGAATCTTCTCCTCAGGCGCCTCTATCTTCACATTCAGAACCTTTTCCTTTTCCCCCCGGTTCAGCGCCAGAATCCTGTGCCCCGCTGCCTTTTTAACCGGCTCGGAAAACTGGTAGTACATCTCGTAGACGGAAGTCTCCTTCCCGTTTCTGGCAGAGGAAGTGAGCATTCCCTCCTCCATGGTTATTTTTCTGATGTAGGTTCTGTACTCAGCCGTTTCCGAAATCCGCTCCGCCAGAATATCCATGGCTCCATCCAGAGCCTCCTTTGGCGTAGCCACTCCCTTTTCCTCGGATACAAAACGCTCTGCCTCCTCTATGGCAGGGATGCTCATATCCTGAAGGAAAATCTGATCTGCCAGAGGCATAAGCCCCTTCTCCCTGGCTATGCCGGCTCTCGTCCTTCTCCTGGGGCGGTATGGCAGGTAGAGATCCTCCACAGCTACCAGGGTTTTCGCCTCCCGGATCTTCTTTTCCAGCTCCTCTGTCAGCTTTTCCTGCTCGCCGATGGATGCGATCACCTGCTCCTTTCTGTCCTCGAGATTTCGCAGGTACTTAAGTCTCTCGTCCAGGTTTCTCAGCACCTCATCATTTAAGGAGCCTGTGGCCTCCTTTCTGTATCTGGCAATAAACGGGATGGTGTTTCCCTCATCAATCAGCTTTACGGCCGCCTGCACCTGTCCTTCGCGGATCTGGAGCTCCCCGGCCAGCGTCTTTATAATATCCATATCTGTTTCTCCCTTAAACGGCTCCGTTCTCTGCCGTTCCTTCTGTATTCTGTCTGTTCTGTACGCCTGTTTATTATAAAGGATCCCCTGTCAAGTTGCAACTGAAACGCTTTTCTGGTATAATCGTGGGAGTCCGATGCGGCAAGAACGTCTGCCGCGTTCATACCCTTACTTACATTTACGGAGGATTTCTATGGAGTATTATGATGATTACGATAACAGAGAATTAAAGGAGGCGAACGGGCCTTCACGGCAGCCGAAGCCGCCGGCCAGCAATATGGCGATTGTGTCCATGATTCTTGGAATTTTTGCCATCCTTCTGCTCTGTATGTGTATCGCTTTTCCGGCATCTATCCTGTTAGGCGCCGGTGCTGTCTGCCTTTCCATCATGTCGAAGAAAGGCGGGCCATTTTCCGGCTTTGCCGTGGCAGGGCTGGTTCTGGGAATCCTGGCTATTATCTTCGGGGTAATCGAGTTCCTTTACCTGATATTTGTAAGCCAGCTTTTAAATGATCCCTATTTTACAGGGATATTAGAGGAGATAGTGGAACAGTATCCTCTGAGCGATTAAGGAAGAGATGTGTGGCCAAAGGGGGAGGGAGGAAATCTTCTGTGACTTCGCTGGAACAGAAAATTTCCTCCCTCCCCCGCCGTGTTTCCAGATAAGCAGCTGCATAAGCGGAATGAAAGAGACACAGTTTTACCGGGCGCTCCCTGTCCAGCCTGCGGCGATCGAGTGGAGGTCAAGTCCCCTGACGAGAAGCAGGTTTTTAATCAGAAAACCGGCAGCAGTCACTGCCAGGAGGCCCCACAGGAAGCAGAGAACCGGGCGCGGAAGGGCACTTTCTCCTGAGGGTTGTGCCCTGTCTTTTTCTGCAGTCTTTCCGGAGGCCTTTAACAATACTGACGCCATGCACCACAGGCCGCCAATCAGAAGATAGGCCGGAATCGGGTTGTAGAGAAGACTTTTTACCAGCTGACCATGGAGGAGGGAGAGAGCTGCCCTGGTCCCCCCGCATCCGGGGCAGTACAGCCCCGTGATCATATGAAACAGGCAGGGAATCTCTCCCTGCCCCAGCTTCACCAGCAGCTCTGCCGCTAAATTCATAAAACTTCTCCTCTAGTCTGCCAGAGAGAACGCATCGTGAACGACTCTCATGGCCCGGTTGGCATCCTCCTCGTTGATGAGAACCGTAATCCGGATCTCAGAGGTGGCAATCATACGGATATTGATATTTGCACTGTAGAGGGCCTCGAACATTCTGGCTGCCACACCGGGATTGCTGGTCATGCCGGCTCCGATAATAGAGATCTTGGCAACGCCTGTGGCGCACTCTACGGACTGGGCCGTTAAGGACTCCCGGTTGTCATTTAATATGGTCATTGCCTCCTGGAGATCGGTTCTCGCCACGGTAAAGGAGATGTCCTTCCTTCCGTCACGGCCAATGGACTGGATGATAATATCCACATTGATGTGATGTCTGGCCAGAAGGTTAAACACCTTGAAGGCGATTCCCGGCTCGTCTGCCACTCCTATCACGGAAATTCTGGCCGTGTTCTTATCGGCTGCCACGCCGCTGACTAACATTTTCTCCATCTTCGCACTCTCCTTCACAACTGTTCCCTCTGCCCTTGTGAGGCTTGAGAGGACAACTAACTGCACATTATACCGTTTTGCCATCTCCACAGAACGGTTGTGCAGAACCTTGGCTCCCAGGGATGCAAACTCCAGCATCTCATCGTAGGAAACCTCGGGGAGCTTTCTCGCATTCGGCACAATCCTCGGATCTGCCGTGTAAACTCCGTCCACATCTGTGTAGATCTCGCAGGCATCTGCGTGGAGGGCTGCCGCCAGAGCCACAGCCGTCGTGTCTGAGCCTCCCCTTCCCAGAGTCGTCAGATCATCGAACTTGTTAACTCCCTGAAATCCCGTGATAATTACAATCTTTCTGGCATCCAGCTCATTTTGAATTCGCTCCGTGTCAATTCTCTTCAGCTTCGCCTGCCCGTAGGCGGAGGTCGTTTTCATGGGGACCTGCGCCGCGTTCAGGGAAATGGCCTGAACGCCCAGAGACTGGATGGCCATAGCCATGAGGGCCACGGAAACCTGTTCTCCCGTTGCAAGCAGCATATCCAGCTCCCGCCTGGACGGGCTCTCCGTAATCTCATGAGCCTTTGCAATCAGCCCGTCCGTGGTCTTTCCCATAGCGGAGAGAACTACTACCACGTCATTTCCCTTATTATAATCCTCAATGCAGCGCCTGGCCACATTCAAAATTCTCTCTCTGTCAGCAACTGAACTGCCGCCGAACTTCTTTACGACTAACATGCCTCTTCCTTCCTGGTATCGCGAAACAGCGACCGGTTCCATCCGAACTTCTCACAGTCCTTCTTCTCCCTGCGCCTTCTATATCTGGGCCCGGATCCTCTGGCGGATATCCCCGAAGGCTGCTGATACCTTTCTGTAATGTTCTTCCGTCATTTCTCCTGTGAGGACTGCAAACTCATCCATTCCCGGAAGCTCTGCAAACCTGGACGGGCCAAAGGCTGCCTCAATCTCAGCCCTCTTTTCCTCCAGCCTTCCCTCCACTCTCAGGAAGTAGGAGAACCTGGCCTCTGTAACCGGTGAAAGCTCCTGCCTCTCATCGCTCCAGCCCATGGGAATGTTCCGGTTCATATTGCCTGCGATCTCCATCATATCCGCCACCACTGCGCTGGCTGTGGGCAGTTTTCCGGCGCCGCTTCCATAGAACATAAGCGTTCCCACCATATTTCCCTTCACCATCACGGCGTTGTACACATCGTTCACACAGTAGAGGGGATTCTCCTGGGGAATCATCATGGGACAAACGAAGACTGTCACCCTTCCGTTTTCCATACGGCTGCTTCCGAACAGCTTGATCGAGGCCTGAAATTTTGATGCATACTGAAAGTCTGTGTCTGTAACTGCTGTAATTCCCTCAGTGTACACATCTTCATAGTGGATTTCCTTTCCCGTAGCCAGGGCAGTCAGAATGGCAATCTTGCGGCAGGTGTCAAACCCTTCCACATCGGCCTCCGGATTTCTCTCCGCGTATCCCAGCTCCTGAGCCTTTCTCAGGGCCTCCTCAAAGGTCTGACCCTCTCTGTCCATTTTCGTGAGAATATAATTGGTTGTTCCGTTTAAAATACCGCTGATCTCCAGGATTCTCTCTCCCGCAAGAGCCTCTGTCAGCGGACGGATAATCGGAATGCCTCCGCCTGCACTGGCCTCAAACAGAAAGTTCAGATTCTTCTCCCTGGCAATGGAGAGGAGCTCTGTTCCGTGGGCTGCCACCAGAGCCTTATTGGAGGTCACCACGTGCTTTCCCGCAAGGAGACAGGCCTTCGCAAAATCATAGGCAGGACGCACGCCGCCCATAGCCTCTACCACAATTCCTATCTCCTCATCCTTCTCAATCACGGAAAAATCGTGTATCAGCTTATCCTCATTGGGATCTCCCGGAAATTCCCTGAGATCCAGAATATATTTGACCCGTATCTCCTCCCCTGTCCTGGCCGAGATCACGTCTCTGTTCCTGTCAAGAACCTCAACAACTCCTGAACCAATGGTTCCATAACCCATTACTGCTGCATATATCATATTTGTCACTCCCTGGCAATAATTTTTACATGATGAATCCCCTTCTGTTCCTCCATCTCTTCCACCATGCGGGAAATATTCCCGGTATCCGGCCGCACCTCCACGCTCAGCGTCAGCGACGCCACATTGTTGACCGGAATACTCTGGTGGATCGTCAGGATATTGGCCTTGTAGACTGCCACAATATGCAGAATATCGGAAAGCAGCCCCCGCTCGTCATCCATCTGGAGCACCAGGGTGATCGTCCTGCCCTTTGCATTGTCGTAAAATGGAAAAATATCATCCTTATATTTGTAGAAGGAGCTTCTGCTGATCCCGACCCGCTCTGTCGCCTCCTGAACCGTCATAGCCCTCTCAGATTCTATGAGCCGTTTTGCCTGAACCACTTTTAAAAGCACCTCCGGCACAGCCTTCTGCTTTAACACAAAATACTTTGTCTGTTCTTCCATTCCTCTCCCCTCGTGTCTTCTGTCTCCTTCCGGCCCAAAGCCTCCGGGCAGCTGAAGCAGCGCCAGAGCGGTGACGCCCTGACGCCTTTGTATCAACTGCCTCAGAATGTTTGCGTCAGAAAAACATTTGTGTTCATAGGGAAGATATTATCACATTTATCAGACACAATCAATCACTTTTTTTGCTGTCCAGGTTTACCCACTTTAAATATGCGCTGATAAACAGGTCAATGTCTCCGTCCAGCACCGCGTTCACATTGCCGCTCTCCGCTCCTGTCCTGTGATCCTTGACCAGCGTGTACGGCTGCATCACGTAGGAGCGGATCTGGTTTCCAAAATTGATGTCCTTCACATCTCCGCGGATGTCTGAAAGTTTTTCCGCATGCTCCTCCTGCTTCATCATGTAGAGCTTCGTCTTCAGCATCTGCATGGCCACTTCCTTGTTCTGGAACTGGGATCTCTCATTCTGACACTGCACCACAATTCCCGTCGGAAGATGGGTAATACGGATGGCGGAGGAGGTCTTATTGATGTGCTGTCCGCCGGCGCCGCTGGAGCGGTAGGTATCGATCCTCAGCTCATCAGGGTTGATCTCCACATCCAGATCCTCCTTGATGTCCGGCATTACATCGCAGGAGACAAAGGAGGTCTGCCTTTTTCCGGCAGAATTAAAGGGGGAGATACGCACCAGCCTGTGGACGCCTCTCTCAGACTTGAGAAAGCCATAGGCGTTTTCCCCGTTGATCTGGAGGGTAATGGACTTAATCCCCGCCTCCTCGCCGTCCAGATAGTCGATGACAGACGTGGTAAAGCCCTTTTTATCGGACCATCGCTGATACATCCGGTACAGCATGCTGCACCAGTCACAGGCCTCTGTTCCGCCTGCACCTGCATTCAGCTTCAATATTGCATTGTTATTGTCATACTCACCGGACAGAAGCGTCTGGATTCGGATGGCTTCCAGCTTTGCCACAAAGTCATCCATCATCCCCTGGATTTCGGGAATCAGCGAAGGATCATTCTCCTCATATCCCATTTCCAGCATCACCTGAATGTCCTCATACTCCTGTTCCAGCTTCCGGTAGTTTTCCACCGTGTCCTTCAGATTCTTGGCCTCGCGCATCAGCTTCGTGGACGTCTCCGGATCATCCCAGAAGCCGGGCTCCTCCATTGATTTATCCAGCTCGTCAATCCGTTTCACCTTGCCGTCCAGGTCAAAGTGAATCCCTCACTTCCACCAGGGTATCGTCGTACGTTGACAGCATGTACTTAAACTGATCTAACTCAACCATAGCTTCACCCACTTTCTTATTTATTCCGGCTTGCGCCTTACAGTTTCCTATTCTACATGATAGAAGGGATTTTAGCAAGGGCAGGGAGCAGGAGAAGAGACGGCGGGGAAAGAGAGGGAGCTGACAGTTCCCGCAAAGTCACTGTCAGCTCCCTCTCTTTCTCTCTCTGCTTCAGCTTTGCATGCTCCCCCTAACCAGGAAAAGGAGAAGATTTACTGTGACTTCTCTGGAACAGTAAATCTTCTCCTTTTCCCACCTGTATCTCTTACTCGTCAGTCTTCTCGCTGCCGCTGTCTGCCGTTTCTCCTGCAGCCTCCTTCTGGGCCATCCGCTCGGCTTTTCTGGCCTGTCTCTCAGCCCTCTGGGCCTCTTTCTCCGCCTGATGCTCCCTGCGGCGCTCGTCGCGGCGGGCCTTCTTTTCCTTCTCGCTCTCCTGGCGGGCCTGCAGGTTTGCAAGCATCTCCCGTCCATGGCACTGCTTGAACTTTTTGCCGGAGCCGCAGGGGCACGGATCGTTTGGATAAATCTTCTTTGTTTCTCTCTTCTGGGGAGCCTGAGGACCGGCATCCTTATTGGTTCCCGTCACCCTGGCAGCCGGCTCTCTCTCCACCTTCTGCTCCACACGGATGTGATAGAGGATTCTCACCGTATCCTCACGGATTGCCGCTGTCATGGCGTCGAACATCTCGTAGCCGCTCATCTTGTACTCAACCAGCGGATCCTTCTGGCCGTAAGCCTGCAGGCCGATTCCCTCACGGAGCTGATCCATATCGTCAATGTGAGCCATCCACTTATTGTCGATTACCTTCAGAAGAACCACCCGCTCCAGCTCGCGGATCTGCTCTGCCTGCTGGAATTCAGCCTCCTTGGCCTCATAGAGCTTGGTAGCCGCCTCTTTGAGCATGTGTTTTAACTCGTTCTTCTTCATCTTCTTCTGATCATCCTTCAGGACAATCGGCTGAAGCGGGATGATGGAGAGCAGAAGGGAGTTGAGCTCTGTCAGGTTCCACTCCTCCGGACTCTGGTCATCGGAGATGGACAGATCCACTGCATTCTCCACAATGTCCGTGATCATTTTCATGATCACATTTCTCATATTCTCGCCGTCCAGCACACGGCGGCGCTCCTCGTAGATGACCTCCCGCTGTTCATTCATCACCTCGTCGTACTTTAAGAGGTTTTCGCGGATTCCGTAGTTGTTTGTCTCGATCTTCATCTGCGCCTTCTCAATGGCATTGGAAAGCATTTTGTGCTCGATCTGCTCATTTTCCGGCACTCCCAGAGCGTTAAACATGCTCATCAGCTTCTCGGAGCCGAACAGACGCATCAGATCGTCCTCCAGGGAAATGTAGAAGCGGGACTCTCCCGGATCTCCCTGACGTCCGGCACGGCCTCTCAGCTGGTTGTCGATACGCCTTGACTCATGGCGCTCCGTACCGATAATCTTGAGTCCGCCTAACTCCTTGGACACGTCGTCCAGCTTAATATCCGTACCGCGTCCGGCCATGTTGGTGGCAATGGTCACTGCGCCGTGGATTCCGGCATCTGCCACAATCTCAGCCTCCAGCTCATGGAACTTGGCATTTAATACCTTGTGGGGAACCCCTCGCTTTTTCAGCATCTTGCTCAGAAGCTCAGAGGTTTCAATGGTAATCGTACCCACCAGGACCGGCTGCCCCTTCTCATGGGCTGCACAGACTTCCTCCACAACTGCATGGAATTTCTCTTTCTTTGTCTTGTAAACTGCGTCGTTCTTGTCAATACGGATTACCGGACGGTTCGTCGGAATCACGATAACATCCATCTGATAAATGTTTCGGAACTCCTTCTCCTCGGTCTGGGCCGTACCGGTCATACCTGCCTTCTTCTTAAACTTGTTGAAGAAGTTCTGGAAGGTGATCGTTGCCAGAGTCCGGCTCTCCCTCTTGACCTCCACATGCTCCTTGGCCTCAATCGCCTGGTGGAGTCCGTCGGAGTAGCGGCGGCCCGGCATAATACGTCCTGTAAACTCATCTACAATCAGAACCTCATTGTCCTTTACCACGTAATCCTTGTCGCGGAACATCAGATAGTTGGCTCTCAGCGCCATGATCATATTGTGCTGGATCTCCAGGTTCTCCGGATCTGCCAGGTTTTCAATATTAAAGTATTTCTCAACCTTCTTGACACCTTCCAGAGTCAGGTTTACAACCTTATCCTTCTCATTGACAACAAAATCTCCTGTCTCCTCGATCTCCTCCCCCATAATGGCGGACAGCTTTGTGAACTCGGCGGATGCCTCGCCCTGTTCCAGCTGCTTTGCGAGAATGTCGCAGACCTCGTAGAGCTTTGTGGATTTTCCGCTCTGGCCGGAGATAATCAGCGGTGTTCTGGCCTCATCGATTAAGACAGAGTCCACCTCGTCGATGATGGCGTAATCCAGATTTCTTAAAACCATCTGCTCCTTGTAGATGGCCATGTTATCCCTCAGATAGTCAAAGCCCAGCTCATTGTTTGTCACATAGGTAATATCGCAGGCGTAAGCCGCCTTTCTCTCCGGAGGCGTCATGGAATTTAATACCACGCCTACGCTCAGTCCCAGGAAACGGTGAACTTCTCCCATCCACTCGGCATCACGCTTTGCCAGGTAATCGTTGACCGTAACGATGAAAACTCCCTTTCCCGTCAGCGCATTCAGATAAGCCGGACAGGTGGACACCAGCGTTTTTCCCTCACCGGTCTTCATCTCCGCAATACGTCCCTGGTGAAGTACAATACCGCCGATGAGCTGTACGGGATAATGCTCCATTTTCAGCACGCGCCTTGCCGCTTCCCGGACTGTGGCAAATGCCTCAGGAAGAATATCATCAAGGGTTTCCCCGTTTGCCAGACGCTCCTTAAACTTCCTGGTATTATCTTTCAGCTCCTCGTCCGTGAGCTTTTCCATCTCAGGCTTCAGAGCTACGATTTTATCCACAATGGGATAGATCAGCTTCAGCTCTCTGTCGCTGTGAGTTCCGAACACTTTCTCTATAAGATTCATTCCTTAATCTCCTACTTCTTTCGATTTCTCCTGATCTGGCATTTCGGCTTTCAGAATCCTGAACACCCGGGCTGTCCTGCTTCTCGTTTGCAAAGCCTCCGTCTGTTCTCCGTCCCGGGCGCCGATCTGCCGTCTGTACCGTCAGATGTAACCTCCACTTACCATGGCGGTTTTATCAAAACAGCATGTTCCGCCGCTGTACAATCTTAATCATTTTATCATTAACTGCCCTATCTTTCAATACGTTCACAAATTTTTTACAGTTTGCTCGCATTTCGTTCATTTTTCCATTTCCCTTTTATTTCCCGTCCCATTCGGACGCAGATCCGTCTGCCGTATCCTATGTCTCTTATTATTTCCCTTACCGCCCGCATCCATTTACATAATTCGATTTATTATTGTAAACCCAGCAGGTTGCACAAAAAATATGTTCTGTTTTCGACTCATCCACACTGTCCACAATCATTTTCCCGAAAATGTGCAAAAGTTATACACAGCGCCTTCGGTCCATTTTGCAGGAAAAAGCAGTTATACACCGACTTATCCACATTATCCACATTTTTTCTCTGTTTATCACCAGTTTTCTCCAGACAAGGAAAGCGAAGTCACTTTTTGTACACATCTCATAAATTTTCCTTTTTCGACAAAAAATACACGATTCTGCCTTGACAAATATTCTCCCCCGGCAATCGTACGGCAACCCGGTTCCAGCGAGAAAAATGACGCACATATTCTGTCTTTTGCCTTTTTTGAACAGCATTCGCCTCATATGGCTAGAAACATCCCCCATTTCTGACCGGTTGTCCAAATAAAGACCTTTTAGAGAAAATTAAGATTAATTTTCATAATATTTTTTATTTTTAATTGAATTTTTCTGATAAACATGCTATAATAGGGACATCCCAATAAAAAAGGAGCGATGACTTATGCGTTATACGATTACTGGAAGAAATATTGATGTTACGCCTGGACTTAGGGAAGCGGTTATTGAGAAAATCGGTAAGCTGGAACGCTATTTTAACCAGGATACAGAGGCCATCATTACCCTGAGTGTGACGAAGGACCGTCAGAAAATCGAGGTTACGATCCCGGTAAAAGGCCACATCATCCGTGCAGAAGAGCAGAGCACAGATATGTATGTATCCATCGACCTGGTAGAGGAGATTATCGAGCGCCAGCTCAAGAAATACAAGAGAAAACTCATTGATAAGAAACAGGCCCCTGTAGATTTCAGCGAGCTTTTTGTACAGGAAGAATCAGAACCTGATGACGAGATCAAGATCGAAAAGGTAAAGAAATTTGCCATGAAGCCCATGGATCCGGAGGAAGCCTGCGTTCAGATGGAGCTGCTCGGACATTCCTTCTATGTATTCTTAAACGCAGAGACAGAGGAAGTCAACGTAGTATATAAGAGAAAGGGACACACCTACGGACTGATTGAGCCTGAGTTTTAGTTCTGAACACATTTCAGCTCTTTGATATTCTGAAAAAAATTTTGCCCCCAGCCGTGTCACCCGGCTGGGGGCAATTTTATGGGCCGCTGTCCCTCTCTGCCAAAACAGCAGGCTCCATCCCTCTTCCTGACAGGATAAAGGGGATATGACGGCTGCAGAAATCCTTTCTGCCTCCTATCCTTACATTTCTAGATAATCTCAAACACGTGATCCGGCCTCTTCTCCATTTCATCCAGAATTCTCATATCCGTGTCTGCAATCCGTCCTGCGTAATTTCTCTGTCCATCGTTCTCGATCTCCGTGAGCACGATCTCCACCTCGCCCCTGTAGTGAGCCAGGTTATCATTCACCACCAGCACATCGCCTCTTGTAAAGTTTTTCTTCTCACATGGCCTGCAGGGGATTTCCTGATTTCTGAAATCCATCCGCGGAAAACTGGAACGAATGTAATACTCACTGGCGTCGTTTCTTCCCGTGTGGATGTATGAGTAGACTGCCTTCTTTTCATTGTCGCCAAGTCCCTCTTCTGCCTCCATCCTGATGGTTGTGTTTGTCAGCTTAACGGAGGCCATAGCCTTAAGCTCCTCCTCGGAGGCATAGGCATTTCCGATTAAAATATCGTCAATGACCTCGCAGGCAATCATATGACGTACCTGGGCATCGATAGGAAGAGTCCTGTCTGCTTCAAGGGTGGGAAGTCCCTGGTAGACCTTCCACGGGCCAAAGGTATCCTTCTCCTGGCTGGAAACGAAAGCCGCTGTCGTGAGCCCCAGACTCTCCCACTTGGCATTGAACCGGTCAAAGGTTTTCTGGCTTAAGCCTGAATAACGCTCCGGATAGAAATTGTGGCAGATAATCATGTTTCTTCTGTCTGCACCGTGGCGGATCAGGCGCTCCACATCTGCGTCAGAGCTTCCGTTGAACTCAATCTTAATCCCATAGGGATTTCTTGTGATCAGCACATCCTTCTGTTCGTCGAAGTGGCCGTCCAGCCGGATTATATCAAGCCCGATCTCATGGAATACACTCAGATCCTCCGGGGATGCTCCCAGACTTTTGAAAACCTGCGGGTTCGTGTCTGCCGCCACCTCAAAGCCCAGCTCATGGGCTCTTCTGATAAAGCTGCCAAACTCTTTCTTTACCACCTCCGGGTCGCTGCTGGCTGACAGAAAGCAGGTGAAAATCCTGGTAAATCCATACTTTGCCGCCATTTCCATATACGCATTGTCCTTCTCAGGTGTCGAATGCTCCGGGTAAACTGAAATTCCCAATCTGTGCATAGTTAACTCCTTTCTCTTCCCTGCTGCACCAGGGTTTATAGCTTTTTTGTCTCAGGCGGAATCTATCCTAGTCAATCGGCTTCTGATAGAAGCCGCCGAAGAAGGTTTCCGTGGGAAGTACGTTTATAATGACCTTCGAATCAATATGTTTCATCAGGTGCACGATATCCTGCACCTCATAGGAGGAAACTACCGTGTGAAGCAGAGCCATTTTCTGCTTGCTGTATCCTCCATAGCCCTCCATCACGGATATACCGTGACGATAGTACTTTATATACTCGTTGACCACTGCCTCCGGTTCATGGGTGGTAATCTGAAGAGTCACCCTCTTATACCGATGATAGAAGCTGTCAATTGTCTTCGTAGAGATAAACTGGAACATAATTGAGTAGCCGGCGTACTCCCACCCGAACATATATCCAAAGATACAGAGCATACAGGCATTAAATACGAATACATACTGCCAGATAGCCTTTCCGGTCCTGTTGGACACATAGAGGGCGATAAAGTCCGTTCCTGCCGTGGATGCATTTCCCTTCAGCGCCACCACAATACACATTCCATACACAAAGCCACCGAAACAGATATTTAAAAGCTCATCGTCAAACAGAGGCGTAAAGCTGGCGTACCGCAGGAAAAAGCTGGCTAAAAACACCTGAAGCATGGAAAAAATAACAAACTTTTTTCCGATATGCTTAAAACAGAACAGGGCCACCGGAAGATTCAGGGCGATCATTCCCAGAGAAGTGGAAAAGTGCACCCCGTAGAGGGAGGTGATCTTATCAATCAGAACCGCCACCCCTGTAAAACCGCTGGACAGAATCTGCGCTGGATTTAAGAAAGTCTGCATGGCAAACGCCTGCAGTATCGCTGACATCACCACCGCTACAGAGGTGGCAGCATACCGTTTTATTCTGTTCTTTTTGTTCATCTTGTATTCTCAACCAGCTTTCTTACAAGCGCCTCGCTCACCACATCATAATTGTTCTCGTGAGGTTCGGGCGCAAATCGATAGGTTACATGCTCTCCGGTGGTGGTCGCATCCCTGCGCCAGTCCTTACAGGAGGAATGAACCTGAGTAAGCCCCGTCTCCTCCATCAGGCTTCTCGCATTGTCCCCGTTGACTCCGCTTCCTGCCAGAATCTCAATCTCCGAGCCGAATTCCTCGTTGAGTTCTCTTAAAAGCTCTTTTCCCTGCTCAGCCTTGTCCCTGAGACCACTTGTGAGAACGCGGTCAGCTCCCAGCTCAATCAGTTTCCTCATGGCCTTTCTGGGATTGGAAGTACAGTCAAATGCACGGTGGAACACAGCCTCCCTTCCGTCGTAACTGTGGATCAGGCGGATCATCTCCCCCGTTCTCTCTGCATCTATCTCCCCGTCCTCTGTGAGAAACCCGAAGGCCAGACCATCGCTTCCGTTTTCCAGAAGCGCCCTGGCATCCTCAAACATCTGCTCTGCCTCTGTCTCTGTATAGCAGAAGCCGGCTCCCCTGGGCCTTACCATAGAAATAACCTTCAGCGCCGTATTTTTCTTTACAAGCCTTAAGCAGCCCACAGACGGCGTGAGCCCCCCCAGGGCCAGCGCACAGTTCAACTCAATTCTTTCAGCCCCGCCCCGGCTTGCAGCCAGAGCGTCCTCATAACTTCCACAGCAAATCTCAATCATTTTCTTCTCTCCTCATCAGCTGGCGCAGGCTTCCTTATTCTTCTGCCTCTGCGCTTTAAACAGAGGGCCTGCCCATTTCCTGATTTCTTTCTAATCCCTGGCTAACAGATACAGGCTCAGGGCATAGATCTTGGCGTTTGTGATAATGTCGTCGATCTTCATCCACTCGTCAGGCTGATGTCCGATCCCCTTCTGTCCCGGGAAGGATGGCCCGAACGGAACAATGTTGGGCATGAGCTTGGCGTAGGTTCCTCCTGTGGTGGTGACCGGTGTTCCGTCCATTCCCGTTACCTTCTCATACGTGTACTTTAGAGTGTCTACCAGGCGGCAGTCCTTCTCAAAACGAACCGGGTTCATATTGCTCACAAGCTCTGCCCTCATATCCGGCAGCTCCCTCTTGATGGTTTCGATTATCTGCTCCGCCGTACAGCCCGCCGGGTAGCTGACTGCAAACTGGAGGGCCGGGATTTCCTCCTGCAGAATTTTAAAATTTCTGACCTCCAGCTGCCCAAATTCCTCATCCCTGAAATCAATGTGGAAACGCTCCCCATTATTCTTGGCATTTAAAACATAATCGTTCATCAGACGGCAGAAATCCGAAAGGCTCTCCGGCCGGATCTCAATCAGCGCACGGCCGCGTTCCGCATATACCACCGGATATTTGCAGTCAGGCGTGAAGCCCATCACAGGCGGCTTTTCCTTTGAGAGATAATACTTCAGATCCTCAAAGCCCGTCTCCTCGTCACAGCCAAACAGAATCCTCACCTGGCGCTTCAGGGAAATCCCCAGCTCCTTGATGGCGTAAAGGGCATACAGACAGGAAAAAATCGGCCCTTTGTTGTCCAAAATGCCGCGGCTGTAGATTGTGCCGTCCTTCACATAGCCGCTGAACGGCGGCTGCTTCCAGCCAGTCCCGGTGGGAACCACATCCAGATGTCCCACGGCACATATGTATCCGTCACCGCCCTCCTCCCCATAGCTGGCATATCCCATGTAATTATCCACATTGACCGTCTGAAATCCCATCCGGTCCGCCAGCAAAAGGGCTGCGTCCAGGGCTGTCTTTACCCCTCTCCCGAAGGGTGCGTCCGGCTCTGCCTCAGCCTCCACGCTGTCAATCTTCACCATTTCAATGATGGTTTTTATCATCTCATCAGAGAGCTCCTCTACCTTTTCCAGTATTCTTTCTTCCATACCGCCTTAATCTCCTTCTGCCTTTTCCTGCCGGAAAGCATTCTCCGCCTGAAGGCTGCCGTGCCTCTGCCTCCGCTGTTCCGCCTACAACTCTTTGAGCGGTGCAGTTCTCGTTCTCATGTAATCCTCCATCCACTCTTCGCTGGCCAGCTCATGCACACACTTTCCGCCCACATTCTTCGTCAGATAGACAGCTGGCTTCTCATTTTCTGTGGCAACAGCGAAGGAGAAGCCTTCGATGTTGGTGGCCACGCCCCACTCACCCTTGTTGTTCATGGCAATCAGAGACATGTCGCCGGCCTTTCCTCTCCTCTCCTTAAGCTCCCTGTCGAACATCTCGACGGCACGTTCACAGGCCTCCTGCGGATGGATTCCCTCCTTCATAAGGCGAACGATCTCATAGGAGACGCAGCCCTTCATCACATCCTCTCCAAGACCTGTGGCGCTGGCCCCGCCCACCTTACTGTCAACGTAAAAGCCGGAACCGGAAATTGGGGAATCGCCGACCCTTCCCTTCTTCTTCATAAATAAACCGCTTGTGGAGGTGGCGGAGGTCATTTTCCCGTTACTGTCCAGGCAGACCATGCCCACCGTGTCATGACCGGAATAAGGCTTAAGCTCTGTCTGAGCAATCTCCTTCTTCCTGTTTCTGTAATGGATCCTGGCCCGGTCTGTCAGCATATTCTTGCGCTCAAATCCCTCCTTGTGGGCAAACTTCTCGGCGCCTTCTCCCACTAACAGATTATTGACCGGTTCCCTGGACAGACGCCTTGCAATCGAAACAGGGTTTGCAAAATCCCGAATCGCTGCCACCGCACCGATGTCCAATGTATCCCCGTCCATATAGGCAGCGTCCAGTTCCACCTCCATCTCCTCATTGGGAAGTCCGCCGTAGCCTACAGACTTGTAAAACGGGAAATCCTCCACCTCTTTCACGGCCGTTTCAATGGCGTCGCCGGCGTCGCCTCCCTCCTTCAGAATTTTCTCTGCCTTTTCAATTCCCTCTAATGCCATTCTCCATGTAGCAATAATTCCCCACATATTATAAACCTCGCTTTATTTTATATTTGCTGCTGTACAGAACTCCCGCTGCATTTCCTGCGCGGTAAACATAAGGGGATATGGCCGAAGCCACATCCCCCTCTCTCTTACTTAAAACAATATCTGGCCGCAATGTCTGCTTCATCTTTTTTCTCTACCATCGCTTTTGCTAACAGGCACATGCCCTCCAGAGCCTCGTTAAGCCCTGTTCCTCCCTTTTTGGGAGTTTCCACAATATGGATTTTATCCTTGTAGGAAGCAATCGTATCCTCATTATCCCTGGACATGGCCGCAAATGCAGGAACGTCTGTGGTATTATTGATATCCAGAGCTACTCTGGCAGCCATCTTTCCGTAGCCTAAGTAGTTGAAAGCCGGACCGCACATTACCACATCTGGCTTTAACTTGTTTACCATCGCGCAGAGCTTACGGCTCACCTCGTCTGGATTGGCCTCGTAAAAGCCGTCCCCGCAGTAAAGGCAGGCGATAATCCTTCCGTCCACTTTCTTCAGATATGTTTCCATCATGACAGCCGGACCCACCGGATCCTTTGTAGCCCCCAGGGGGATCATATGGTCATCTTTGATTCCCGCACCAGACTGAATCTGATCATAAATCATAATAATCTTCATAGCTTGCTCCTCCTTTCCGGCAGCAGCCTACAGGTCATCAAAGGAGAGATCATCCAGGGAGATTTCATCCTCCTCGTCTGCCTTCTTGGCAGCCTCAGCCTCATCCTTCAGATACTGCTTATCCATAATCTTAATAAACGGCATGTAGATAAAGATTCCCAGAATCAGCAGAAGAATCTGAAGCACACCGCCCACCCAGTTTGTCGCAAAGAAACCTGAAATTCCCAGAGGACAGGTCCACGGAATATTTACGCCGGAGCAAATCGGAACAAAGCCCAACGCCATAGCGAAATAGGAAATTACAATATTTACCGTCGGAACCAGCATAAACGGAATGATCATGGTCGGGTTAAGCACGATCGGCAGACCGAAGATGATCGGCTCGTTAATGTTGAAGATTCCGGGAACCAGAGCCAGTTTTCCGAGCTGGGAAATACGCTTTGACTTACAGAAAAGTACCATCGCAATAACTAAGGACAGGGTGGAGCCTGCGCCTCCAAAAGTTGCAAACAGATCCTGGAACTGCTGGCAGATAATGTGTCCCTCGCCGATTCCCGTCTTGAAGAACTCCATATTCTCCAGAGAAAGTGTCTGTAAAATAGGATTGAATACAGCTCCCACCACAGAACCGCCGTTTACGCCGAAGAACCAGAAGAAATGCAGGAAAATATATGCGATTACCATGGCTCCCAGAGTATCTCCCAGGTTCAGAAGCGGAGTCTGCAGGAACTCAAAGATAATCTGGAACGCGTTTGTCCCCATCGCTCCGAAGATGATATTGATAAGGAAGAATACCGTCATAACGATGATAGCCGGAATCAATGCAGAGAAGGACTCCACAACTGTCGGCGGCACTCCGGCCGGCATCTTGATTACCCATCCCCTGCGCTCAACCCACGCATAAATATGGACAGAGGTAAACGCACAGATAATACCCACGAAGATTCCCTTGGCTCCCAGCCATCCGAGACTTAAGCCGGACAGGGAAACAGCCTGAGCCGTATCTCCCACTGTCACGCTTCCCTCAACGATGTAGGGCATCAGCAGAAACCAGGACATAAGCCCGACCGCTGCGCCAAACACAGGGTTTGTGTTCATGTGTTTCGCAAAAGAGTAGGAAATTCCCATAACTGCGAACACAGCCATAATGGTAAAGGTGGCATCTGACGGCTTTGCCAGAAGCGTGGCCAGCGTCTCACCGGAATTCTGATTGATAACGACACTTGACAGCCAATTCGTCCACGCCGGAATCGGGAAATTCGCGATTACCAGGAAAATAGAGCCCGCAATCAGAAGCGGCGTGGATACCAGGAAACCGTCCCTGACTGACATCAGATATTTATTTTTGCCGATAGCTTCTGCCAGAGGCATGAGTATCTTTTCAAGCTTACTAAGCATGTTCTTCTCTCCCCCTTATGACTACTTGTTTTCCTTGATCAGCTTAACGGCTGTTTTTAAAACCTTCTCGCCGTCCATCATTCCATAAGCTGCTGCGTCAATGACTGCAATCGGGATATTTTCTTTGCCGTACTGCGCCACTGTCTCCTCATACATGTACTTCACCTGTGGCCCTAAAAGAATGCAGTCCGGGCGGTCACTTTCAATAATATCCCCGATCTTATTATGCGGGAACGCTGCAACCTTTACAGGTAAGTTGTGGGCATCGGCCACTGACTGCATCTTGCTGGCCAGCATACTGGTAGACATTCCTGCGCTGCAAAACAGATAAATCTTTTTCATTTCTATTCTTCCTTTCTTTTCCGCCCCGCTGCCGGGCTGCGGATTTATTGTTTTTACTCTTCCTATTTGCTTTTCTTCTCGCTCATCCCGGAACAGCTTTACCTTGCCTCAAGCTCCTGGATCCGCTTTACCAGCTTGATATTCTCCTCTGCCATCAGGCGCACTGTCTCAGCAGCCATCAGCTGATCCTCTGCATGCATCATGATCACACCTGAATTGACAGATTCTCCCCCTGCCTCCTTAGACAGAAGATCCATGTGCACATCATGCCCTTTGGCATAGAACTCGTCTCCCTCTTTCATCTTTGATTCACTCAGCTCAAAATCGCCCCTGGCCGCGGCCCGCATGGCTTCCACATAGCTGGATTTTGCCATTCCCACAGAGGAAATAATGCTGAAGCAAATCATTTCAAATCCTTCCATAATTCTGTGCCTCCTTTTTTTGATACAGAGCCTTTACCCCTTGGCTTTGTTTATTTCTTCCAATATTCATGATTATATCACATGTTTTCTCTGCAATTTTGTATCTCATTTCCTAAACATTAGGAAATAATTTATCTGCAACCACCACGGTTCCTCCTATCCTGTCATGAAGCGCGCGATGTTCTCCGAAAAGCGTAGTAAGCGCAGAGAGGAAGCTGACTGCAATTCCCACATACATCAGAATTTTTACGAAGTCAATGCCCGTAGCGAGAGACGCCATCTGATGCCAGATGGTGCTGACTGTCACCAGGGAACCTTCTGCCACAATCAGGCCGAGAAGCTGCCGCATCACAATATTTTTTACCTGCGTTTCTCCTCCGTCTTTTTTCACAATCTTTATCTTAAGCCATCGCTTCGCCAGCGTCTGCCCCCTCCACACAAAGGCCGGAACAGCCACATAGTAGAGAATGCCGCACAGCACGCCAAGGGCCCCGGCAATCATGCCCCAAGATCCTCCGAAGCTCATAATATTCTGATTCTGAACTGTCTCAAACAGCTTCATGGATATGACAGAAATAGGAAACGCCGTCGCCAGCCCTCCCACATACCAGTCCAGCAGATAGGCAATAAACCGTCTTGTAAGACCTGCAGGCTGAATCTCCTGTCTTGCCTGCTCCTCTCCTCTTCCTTCCCGCTGTCCCTTATTCCTGTTTTTTTCTGTAAAATTCCTCATAATTCCTCCTGTTTTTTTGATCGATTTTTCTGCATTTCCCCGTCCTGTTTTCTCCTGGCCAGTGTTCTCCCCGCAGAAAGAATACGGCCGGCCGCATCAGCACAGAGCCTGTTCCATAAACTCCTCATAATCAGAGGAATGGATGAGTTCCTGAAATTTGTTATTATCTGTCACAATATTGCACAGCCAGTCAAAAAATACCTTCAACAGCTGGTTGTCTGATTCTCTAAGCGCCAGAAGCACCACGAGGCTTACATTAAATTCCCCCCATTTTACCGGCTCCTTCAAAATCATGATGGAAATGCTGGAGCTGTTGGAGGATGCCTCTATCGCGTGCGGAACTGCAAATCCGTAGACAAAGGAGGTGGAAGAAAGTTCTTCTCTGCGGAACACATTTTTCTTGAAATCCTCGCCGCTTAATCCCTTCTCATGAAGGCTGTCACACAGAAAGTTCAGAATCTCTTCCCGGTTCTGGGCAGACTGGCAGATATGGAACAGATCCCTCCTCATAATCTTTCTCATCATGTTGGAAAAATCCTTATGATATTTCTTCTTATCCATAAAGTTCAGTGTCTGGAATACCCGGCTCTCATCCTCCCCGTTTAAAAACAGGGAGATCTGCACTGTGGGTACAGACAGGTGATGTTTGAGCGGTACCGTAGACAGGATCAGATCCGGCAAATCCAGAGCCACCTTCTTTTCTTCAAAGAAACTGTAAACCCCTACAATTTCCATGCGGTTTCCAAACCGCAGCATCAGCTTGTCCACGCATGGCTTGGAAATCATATGGCGGTTTGGAATAATAGCCACTGCCCGGTAGCGTTCCACCAGATTGAGCCTCTGGCAGGCAGCCCCCATATAAAGGGCCAGAAAAGATATTTCCTTCTCACCCAGCCTGGTTTTTCGCCTGCTGTTAATCACCTCGGCCACCCGGACAGCCATCTCAAAAATCAGCGGGTATTTGCGCTTTAACTCCTGCAGATACCACTCGGCAGTCTCTCTTCCCTCCTGTTCCCTGTCAATGCGGCGGAAATGGGAAATAATCCCGTCCTTAAATTCTTCGTCCTCCGAAAGATCAATGTCGAATTCTGTCCTCAGGATCTGGCAGATCTCATCCATCATCTCCTCCATAATCTGATCCATCGTACTGGCTGCCCCCTGCCCGTCTCCCGTATTTTCACGCTCTGCCAGGAGCATCGCAAACTGCCTGACCTCCTCCTCGTCCCTTTTTACTCTGTATATGTCGGAGATACGCTCAAACAGCTCATCGGCAATCCGGTATTCCCTCTCGGGAATGCACTCCCCCGCACATTTTTTTCCTCTTTCCTCATTTAATCGATCCCGTCCCATATAATTGTGATGAAGCATCCTCTCAATGGAGATTCCGGCATACAGCATGATCGGCAGATACTCCAGTTCTGAGACATTGTAGCCATTTTTTCTGCATATGGCATTAAAATCCTCCTCCAGCCTCAGCAGGTCAAAATCCTTCCAGATTTCTGCCACTGCGTTCAGGTTTACCATGTTTCCCTTCATCTCCTGAAGAAGAAGTGCTTTGTAAAGCCTTCTTTTATCTCCCTCTCTTCCGGACAGCCAGACATGGTTTTTAGATCTGACCAGCCCAAGCCCCGGGTACTTTTTAATGATTTCCCGAAGCCTTCTCAAATCATTTTCGATAGAATAACCGCTCACAAACACTCTTTCCTGGAGATCCAGAAGGTTGATCTCCCTGTTTTTGAACAGCAGTTCCCGAAGCAGATAGCTGCATCTTTGCTGAGATGTCTGAGGAATCATTTCCCTGGACCTGTGATTCTGCTTTCCCATAATTTCCCGGTTCACAAAATATCCACGTCTTCGATCTGCCCCGATAAGCCGCTCCCCGCACTCCCGGTTGATCGCATCCACATCGGAGCGGATCGTGCGATCTGACACCCCCAGAAGCTGTCCCAGTTCTCGGCCCGTCATCGGCTGCATCTCCGTATTCAGAATATCAATCAGATGATTTTGACGTTTTGTCAGCATGTCTTTAATCCTTCTTTCCTGCTTTGTCCTTGTTACAGGCTGTCAGATACAGCCAGCCAGATCTCCCTGTCTGTTCTGTACAGGAATTTCCAGCATCAGAAAAAGAGCAGCGCCCGTCTGATTCCGTGCTCTGCCCTTTATCATAACAGAATTTATTCTATTTCTGTAGTCTTTTTTACGGACGCAAAAATGCGGGGCCCCATCTGCTGTGCTGCGGTCTCCCTATCGCTTCCGCTTGACCGGTATTCCTCCTATGCGCCCTTCTTCTGTATCTCCTTTGTGGCAATCACATCTACCCCTGTCCCGCAGACATCTTTCAGAATCACATCCCCGATATGGACCGGTGCCTCCACACAGACGCCCTTCAAGGCACGCACGCAGTCGAAAATTTTCCCCTTGGGAATGTCGTTCCTTGTCTTAACGGAAACCATGTCGAGATTTCCTCCCTTTACCATCACCGTGGAGGTCACAATCCTCGTCGGGTTCGTCACCTCCTTGCGGGCGTAATCGTCGCCCCGCTTGCAGGTATTTCCCGTCACACTCTTAATCTCACCGTTCTCCATCTCAACGGTTACCATGCATCCCAGAGGGCAGCCAATACAGATCAGTTCTCTCTTTTCCATCGTCCTACGCCTCCTCTATTTTCAGTGTTATCGTCTTTAAATCCGGGCAGCCCAGAAGCTGCTCTTTTTTAAAGGTTACATTCTCCATCTCTCCCGGCGCCACCACCGGACGTTTTCTGTGAATGACCCGCTCGTCGCCAAAGTACACGCTTACAAAGCAGTTCTTGTAGACATTGCCCACGCGGAAGCGCACAGTCAGAGAATCTGCCATCCGCTCCGGATCGATGGTCTTTGGAACGGTGTAGCGCACGCCTTCTGTGGGAATGAGGCGGATCTCTCTCTTGCTTCCCTCCGGAAGCACTCCCTTCACATACTTGGCCGCATTTTCGCCTGCCACAGCCGCCTCCTCAGACACATAGTCCACCAGATCGTGAACATGAAGTACATTTCCGCAGGCGAACACGCCTTCAATGTTTGTCTCAAGGCTCTCGTTGACGGCCGGGCCCGAGGTGACCGGCTCAATGTCCACGCCCATTCCGCGGCTTAATTCATTTTCCGGGATCAGCCCCACAGACAGGAGCAGGGTATCGCAGTCATAGTCCTCCTCTGTTCCGGGAATCGGTTTTCCCCTACCGTCCACCTGGGCCAGGGTGATGCCCGTAAGCCTCTCCTTTCCGCGGATCTCCACAACCGTATGGCTCAGCTTCAGCGGAATGCCATAGTCGTCCAGGCACTGGACAATGTTTCTCTTAAGTCCGCCGGAGTAGGGCATCAGCTCTGCCACCACCTTTACCTTGGCGCCCTCAAGGGTCATCCTCCTGGCCATGATCAGTCCGATATCTCCGGATCCAAGGATGACAACCTCACGGCCCGGCATGAAGCCCTCCATATTTACAAGGCGCTGAGCCGTTCCCGCCGAGTAAATTCCAGCCGGGCGGTAGCCGGGGATATTCAGCGCTCCCCTGGCTCTCTCACGGCAGCCCATAGCCAGGATCACCGCCTTTGCCTGAATCTCAAACAGTCCCTCTTCCCGGTTCATGGCTGTGACAACCTTCTCGTGGGAGATATCGATAACCATTGTGTTCAGACAGTATTCAATCTGAAGCTCCTCCACCTGGTCGATAAACCGGCGGGCATACTCCGGCCCTGTCAGCTCCTCCTTGAAGGTGTGAAGCCCGAATCCATTGTGAATGCACTGGTTCAGGATTCCTCCCAGCTCCTTATCCCTTTCCAGAATCAGGATGCTGTCAATCCCGTTTCTCTTTGCGGCAGCGGCCGCAGCCAGCCCGGCAGGGCCTCCTCCGATAATGACAATATCATATGATTTCATGGCGTCCCCCTCCTTACAGTCTGTCCTTGTTGGTTCCCACTACGATTTTGGAATCGCCGCCGGACTTTGTAACCTCGTACATGCTGATATTAAGCTCCCTTGCCAGGATATCCATGGTTCTCGGTGAACAGAATCCTGCCTGGCAGCGGCCCATTCCCGCTCTTGTACGCCGCTTCACTCCGTCTAAGGACTTTGCTCCCAGCGGTCTGTGGATGGCGTCGAGAATTTCTCCCTCAGAGATCGTCTCGCAGCGGCAGATAATATTTCCGTAGGCAGGCTGCTCCTTAATGAGCCTGCTTCTCTCCTCCTTGGACAGAGATTTAGGATCGAGGATTCCCTTTCTGGTGGCAATGAAGTTGTCCTTCTCCTTCAGATCAGCCTTCTCCCTCAGAATGTCAGCGACCATCTTTCCGATGGCAGGGCTGCTGGAAAGTCCCGGAGACTCAATTCCGGCGCAGTCGATAAATCCTTTGCAGTCAGGAAGCTCCCTGATAATAAATTCATGGTGATCCTCATGGGCGCGCAGCCCTGCGAAGGAGGTGATAACCTGGCGCATGGGAATGTTGTTCACGCTGTTCTGCGCCTTCTCGATAACCTCGTCAAGCCCCTCTCTGGTCGTATTCGTCCCTTCCTTGTCATCGATGTCGATGGCAGTGGGGCCCAGAAGCAGGTTCCCGTGAATTGTCGGTGTGACGAGAATTCCCTTTCCGAACTTTCCGGGGAGGGTAAATACTGTCTTATCTACCAGATTGCCGGCTGTGCGGTCAAGGAGGCAGTAATCGCCGCGCCTTGGCGTAATATGGATTTTCTCCTCGCTCATCATGTTGTGGAATTTATCTGCGTATACGCCTGCCGCGTTCACCACAAATCTCGTCTTCAGTACCCCGTTGTTCGTGTGAAGCTCAAAGGTTCCGTCCTCCGTCTTCTTAATATCCTGAACCTCTGTGTTGAACTTGAATTCCACCCCGTTCATGTTGGCATTTTCAGCCAGGGCAATCGTTAAGCCGAAGGGACATACGATTCCTCCCGTAGGAGCGTAGAGTGCAGCTACTGCATTGTCCGTGATATTGGGCTCCATCGCCTTTAACTCTTCCCTGTTTAAAATACGAAGCTCCTTCACTCCGTTTTTGATTCCCCGCTCATAGAGGGCCTGAAGGTTCGGCAGCTCCTCCTCATGGAGACAGAGAACCAGGGAGCCGTTTCTCCTGAAGTGAAAGTCCAGATCCTTTGAGAGCTGCTCCATCATCTGGTTTCCTTCCACATTGAGCTTGGCCATCAGTGAGCCAGAGGCCGCGTCATATCCTGCATGGATAATGGCACTGTTGGCCTTGGATGTGCCGCAGCAGACATCCTCTTCCTTCTCCACGACGCAGAAGCTTCCCTGGTACCGTGACAGCTCTCTGGCTGAAGCACAGCCTGAAACGCCTGCGCCGATAATAATAACGTCATACATACTCCATTCCTCCTCGCTGCAGTTTGGCTGCTAAAGTGTTAAGGAAGCGCAGTGAAATACGCCTGGGCCTATTTCCCGCGTTCCAGTATCGGTCAAATCGCGCTGCGGACAGCGCATTTTCTTTTGCCGTTGGTTTAAAATCTGTGAAAATCAGACGGTGAAAATCCCGCCGCGCGGCTGCCTTAAGCAGCCTTTTTCCTCTGCGCGGTGTGCGCATCCCGCCCGGCAGGACTTTTTGTATCGCAGGAAATTCAAAGGGATTTCCTATGATACAAAAAGCCAGGCAAAAGAAACCAGCCTGTAAGCTGATGATTTCCTTGCCCGGCTCATCTCTCCATGCAATACCTATTTAATTAACTTCACGCACTCCGTGCCGTTCCGGGAAACTCGAACTCCGCTTTGCTCCGTTTGAGTAGCGCACAACTTCACGCACTCCGTGCGTTCAGTTGTGCTTTACCATGGAATAGCTCCGTAGAGCAATACAGCGACGATGGCGCCAATGATCGGGCCAACTACCGGAACGTATGCATAGCCCCAGTTGGAACCGCCCTTGCCCTGAATCGGGAGAACTGCATGGGCAATTCTCGGGCCGAGATCACGGGCCGGGTTGATTGCATATCCTGTCAGACCGCCCAGGGACATGCCGACGGATACGATGATTCCGAATACCAGGAATTTATCTAAGCCGACTTCTGCTGCTCCTGGAACATTGCCAAGACCCTTGATAGCAAATACAAGGACGAATGTGCCTATTGCCTCAGACAGAATGTTGAGCGGCTTGTTGTCGATAGAAGGACCTGTACAGAACACGCCCAACTTTGTGCCTGCATCGGGAGTTGCGTCAAACTGATCCTTAAACAGGATGTATACCAGGCAGGCTCCCACAAAGGCTCCTGCAAACTGAGCAATGATATAGCCCGGGACAAGTGCCCAGTCAAAGCTTCCGTCAATGGCCAGAGCCAAAGTCAGAGCCGGGTTGAAAGAAGCGCCGGAGGCAGCTCCGAAGATAAATGCCGGAACCATTACCGCAAGGCCCCATGCAAAGGTAATCTGGACAGAGCCTCCGCCCTTCATACCGGATTTGTTCAGATTCACGTTAGCTACAACGCCGTCGCCTAAAAGGATCAGCATCATGGTTCCCAAAAATTCAGCTATATATGGCAGCATAAAATTTCCCCCTTTTCTTCTCCTGTCACGGACGGCGGAAATTCAGTCTCTCCCGCCCGGGGAAAAACTGATGTCTTTCCCGCCGCCCTTTTATCAATCCACAAAATTCACACTGCATTGAGGCTGCCGGCAGTCTGTGCTTTCCCCCGCCTGCAGCTCACCCCGTGACCGCTGTCGGGATTAATCCTCCTTCGCCCAGCCGAAGGAATACTTCACTGCCTTATTCCAGCCTTTGACCTTCTTATCTCTCTCCTCAGCCTCAATCTGCGGAGCGAATACACGGTCAATCGCCCAGTTCTTAATTACATCCTCTTTGCTTGCCCAGTAGCCAACTGCAAGGCCTGCCAGGTAAGCAGCTCCCATGGCTGTAGTCTCTACACATTTCGGGCGATGTACCGGAGCCTGGATAATATCAGACTGGATCTGCATCAGCAGATTGTTGGCGCTGGCGCCGCCGTCCACCTTGAGTGCTCCAAGATGAATGCCGGAATCAGCCTGCATAGCCTGCAGTACGTCATTTGTCTGATATGCCAGAGATTCCAGAGTCGCGCGGATAATATGATACTTGTTGACGCCTCTCGTAATTCCTACGATTGTTCCTCTTGCGTACTGATCCCAGTGGGGAGCGCCCAGTCCCGTGAAGGCCGGAACGACGTAGCATCCGTTTGTATCCTTAACCTTCTTGGCCATGTACTCAGAGTCCGGGGAAGAATCGATCAGTCTCATCTCATCTCTCAGCCACTGGATCGCTGCACCTGCAACGAAGATGGAACCCTCAAGGGCGTAATTTACTTTGCCGTCAAGTCCCCATGCGATTGTAGTTACAAGTCCGTTCTTGGAGAATACCGGCTTTTCGCCTGTGTTCATCAGCATGAAGCAGCCGGTTCCATATGTATTCTTTGCCTCGCCCGGGTTAAAGCAGGTCTGTCCGAACAGAGCGGACTGCTGATCGCCTGCTGCGCCGCCAATCTTGATGGGGCCGCCGAACCAGGACGGATCCGACTCGCCATATACGCAGCTGGATGGCTTTGCCTCAGGAAGCATGCATTTCGGAATATTTAACTCTGCCAGGATCTCATCATCCCACTGCAGTGTGTTGATATTGAACAGCATCGTTCTGGATGCGTTGGAGTAATCCGTTACATGGACAGCACCCTTTGTCAGCTTCCAGATCAGCCAGGTTTCCACTGTACCGAACAGGAGTTCACCCTTCTCAGCTCTCTCTCTCACGCCCGGAACATTGTCCAGGATCCATTTTAACTTGGTTCCTGAGAAGTAGGCATCAATGACAAGGCCTGTTTTTTCTCTGAATTTGTCTGTCAGCCCCTTCTCCTTAAGAGAATCACAGTATTCGGAGGTACGGCGACACTGCCATACAATCGCATTGTAAACCGGTTCCCCTGTTTCCTTATCCCAGACAATCGTGGTTTCACGCTGGTTGGTAATACCGATAGCGGCAATATCCTCTGCGGTCGCACCAATCTGAGCCATAGCCTCCACTGCTACGGAGAGCTGAGAGGACCAGATCTCATTTGCATTGTGCTCAACCCAGCCTGGTTTTGGGAAATACTGTGTAAATTCCTTCTGCGCCACGCTGCACATCTCACCCTTTTCATTAAAAAGGATACATCTGTTACTGGTAGTTCCAGCGTCCAATGCCATTACATACTTTGCCATAAGAAACCCCTCCTTACATAATATAGTTTTATGGTAGCATCTTTATTGTCAAATGTCTTTAGACAATAATCTCAAATTGTTAAAACAGAACAACTTCAAGCTGTTTTTATCCTGTTTTTAGTATACTTTTCCTCGCTTTTTTTAGACGAAGATGCACATTTGGCGCAAATCAGCGAACATACCTGCAAAAGCTCCCTGAGATTCTGTGCATTCTGTTCCTTTGGAACCTTCCGACAGGATACATATCGGAAAATGTACTGGATCACCGATTCTGTCAAAAAATCCACAAGAAGTTCTCTTCCCCCTGAAAGACTCCTTGTCTCACTCTCTGTCAGCATATTCCCCACCAGGCGGCGAATCTGAGCCTCTACCGCAGGTTTCAGGTGGTTCGCAACCCGATCCCACTCCATCTCCTGAAGCATTTTTCTGTAAAACCACCGGTTCTCCTCTATCAGCGCCATGAGATGTTCCAGCCAGTGTGAAAAGCTCTCCTCCTGCCGGTAGGCAATCTGGTCAATCAGCTCATACTGGCAGATCAGTTCGATCACCTCATAGATGTCCTGAAAGTGATAGTAGAAACTCTGCCTTGTCATGTGGCTTCGCTCGACGATATCCTGAATTGTAATCTTTTTAATGGGCTTTTCCGCCATCAGCTCCTTCAATGCCTGGGCCAGCCTTCTTTTCGTGTCTGACATCCAAAAGCCTCCTCTCAGATAAACCAGGTGTTCTGATTCGTGGATGAGATGGAAATGGCTCCGGCCTCAATAGCCGCGTAGATATCTGCCTTCTCCCCAATCAGACCGCCTGCGATCACAGGCGCGGATACCATTTTTGTAACCCTTGTTATGATTTTCGGCATAATGCCGGGAAGAATCTCCACAAAATCCGGCAGAGCCGCATCATACTGCTTCTTAATATTATCAAACGCCATGGAATCAATGACGAAGAAACGGAACACCGTTGCCATTCCCAGCTCCTTGGCTCTTCGGATGAGCGGCAGCTTTGTGGAGATAATCCCGTCGGCCCTTGTATTCCGGTGAAGGAAATCAACCGCTATCTCCTTTCCTGAAAGGCCGGATATCAGATCCACATGTATCATGGCAAATTTTCCCTTTTCCTTAATCCTCTCCACAATCTCCGGGATTCCGACAATATCCCCATACAGCACAAACACAATCTGGATATCTGAGCTAAGGCACTTCTCAAGCCCTGCCTCATCCTTGACAGCCGCGATCACCGGGCAGTCTGTCACTGTATCATACAGCTTCTGTTCCATATCACACCTTCCTTCAGTCCGCCGCCCGCCCATAGAGGCAGGCCGTCTCTGCGGCAAATTCTATTCTGCCGCAGTGCGATCCCCGCGGAGCGTTTTTATATAACAGGGAACGAAGTTTCCTGTTATATAAAAAAGAGCCGGGTTAAAAACGGCATCTCTGCCGTTATTCAACCTGCTCCTCTCTCCTGGTTCATCTTTGATTATAAATTATCCTAACACAATACACAATTTAAGTCAATATATCGTTATTTTATTGTCATTTTTGTACAATTTTTTCTTCTCTTCCTACCGGAGAAGGGCTAAAAGCTCTTCCAGGCTCTTTTCTCCCATGTACATCGCTTCCCCGATCAGAATCGCCGGCACTCTCGAGAGCTTGTACTTTTCCACTAAATCCGGATACAGCCTTGCATCTACCATAGTACATTCCACATTGGGGCTCAGAAGAGCCAGGGTCTGCCCTGCTGTCACAACACTCTGGCAGTGGTGACAGGAAAGTGACACGAACACGCGGATAACATTTTTCTTTTTGAGCTTTGCGATTTTTTTAAGCAGTTTCTGATCCAGTTCCTTTTCAGGCCCCGCCGCATTGAGGATAGCCGCCACAAAAGAATTAATCTCCTTTCCTCCCGGAACTCCCAGAAAGGCTGCTCCCAGATAGCCGTTTTCCCCGAACAGCCCTGTAGAGGGAAGATGTTCTGTGTCCAGCGCCCCATCCGCCTCACTGTCCTCTCCCCGTTCCAGCAGCTGCAGTTCTATCCAGGGGCTCAGCTGCGCCACTGCCTTCAAAAAGGATCCCATCTCCACGCTGGCCGGCTGTTCCGGATCGAGTACCGCCTTCAGGCAGACCGGGCGCACCAGTCTCTCAAAAATCATCTTAAGGTTTTTTTTCAGCTCCTCATTCACCAGGCTGCTCTCACTTGGAATTTTCGCTTCCAGACTCTGACTCATATCCTGCTTTCTCCCTTCTGACTGTCAGCGCAACCGCTATCCTGCAAAATAGCTTCCGCATCTGCAGCGCGCCTTCATCTTATCCTCCTCGCTTTTTCTCTGCCCCTTTTTTCAGTCACACTGGTTTGGGGCTTTGTCATATGGTTCCATTATACCGGCAGTATAGAGAAAAAGCAACTCTTCGCCCCATAAATAGCAGACGAATCCTGAAGTCCCCTCCCTTGTTTCCCAAAAGTCTGTACAATTTTTTCTAATTGTCAAATTTTGCTCTTAATTCCTTTTATTTACAGCCGCCTCTCCTTGAATTTTTTCCTCTGTGCGGATATAATATGCTTATCAAAGTGTGAGGAGGTATCGGAGATGGAAGAAAAGAAACAGACTGGCTGGGCCAACTTAAACGGAATCAGCGACGATGACAAAACCTGCGGCTTGAACGATATGAACTGTCTAGGGGAGGACGACGATTCCAGCTGCGGACTCAACGATATGAACTGTGTAGATGGAAAAGACGATCTCTCCTGTTCTCTGAACAACATGAACTGCGAGGACGACAAGAAATAGCCTGCCTGGGCAGGATCAGATCGGATGTTGTCCTCATAAGAAAAAGGAGCCGGACTTACGCAAACGTCTGACTCCTTTTCCTATTATTCTTGCCGCTTCTTATTTTTTCTCCTTCTCCCATGCATGGCCAAGCCACATAAAAATTCCCACTGCCAGGCCTCCGGCCAGGTTCCCCAGTGTGACGGGAATCAGGTTTCCAATGAAAAATCCACTCCAAGTGAGGGCAGAAAGATTCACTCCTGCCTCCGCTGCCTTTGCCGCGTACTCCGGAACAGTGGCGGCAAAAATTCCGGCCGGTATGTAATACATATTTGCCACACAGTGTTCAAAGCCGCAGATGACAAAGAAACTGATGGGGAAAAAGACTCCCGCTATCTTTCCGGCCGTATCTTTGGCGCTGAGGCTTGCAAGGACAGCCAGACAGACCAGCATATTGCACATAATTCCCAGCACAAATGCATTTGCAAAAGGCAGAGTACTCTTGGTGACAGCCAGCTTCATCGTAAATACAGCCAGCCCTCCGTCAGAATAGTTAAACTGGCCGAACTTTGCGCATGCAAAGGCTATCAGGAGACTCCCGATCAGGTTGCCGATGTAGACTACAATCCAGTTTTTTATCATGGCGGAAATCTTCGCCTGTTTTTCCAGTACGGAAATAGAGATCAGGCAGTTTCCCGTAAACAGTTCTCCCCCCAGAAGGACAACCAGCGTAAGACCGCCGGGGAACAGCACTCCCAGAACGATCCGCATGGCTGAGACATTTTCAATAGAATGTCCCGCTGTATTGGTGGCCGCTGCCCCAAGGGCAATGAAAATACCTGAGAGAATACCGAGAATAAGCATTTTCATTGCCGGCATCTCCGTCTTTTTTCTTCCAGCTGCACTGTAATTTTTCACTATCTCTGCCGGTGTAAAAAAATTCATTTGCAAATTCCTCCCATCGTGTCTTCTGTGTCCATATCCTTCATCTGTGTCATTCATCCCGCTCCCCTTCTGCCCGCAGCCATGTCTCGGCCCAAATACATACTGTTTATGCAGGGATTTTTCTTACTGATTTTCCCTGAATTTCCACTGCGGAAGAAAGGGCAGTGCCGCAGGGAAGCAGTACGCTCCCCTGCGGCACTGTAAATCCTGGTCCGCTTGTTAAAGCGGCACAAATTTCTTTTTTAGAACAGACCTGAAATCCTTCCAGTTTCGTCCACATCGATTTTCTCTGCAGCCGGAACCTTGGGAAGTCCGGGCATGGTCATAATATCGCCTGTCAGAGCTACAATAAAGCCTGCTCCAGCCGATACCTTCAGATTTCTCACAGTTACTGTGAAATCCCTGGGCGCACCCGTCAGCTTCTGGTTGTCAGAAAAGCTGTACTGTGTCTTTGCCATACAGATCGGGAAGGAGCCGAAGCCCAGCTCTGTGAGCCTCTTTGCCTGCTTTTTGGCGCCATCTGTCAGCACTACCTTTGTACCCCTGTAGATCTTTGTGACAATGGCATTTAACTTCTCTTCAATGGAGAGTTCATCCCCATAGCAGTACTGGAAATGATTCTCCTCCTCGCAGAGGCGCACTACCTCTTTTGCCAGATCAATGCCGCCGTCTCCGCCTTTGCCCCAAACCTCGGAGAGAGCTACATTGACACCCAGCTCCCTGCACTTGTCGGCGATCAGCTGTAACTCGGCCTCTGTGTCAAACGGGAAGCGGTTGATCGCAACTACGCACGGAAGGCCAAATACCTTTGTGATGTTCTCCACATGCTGCAGCAGATTCGGAAGTCCCTTCTCGAGAGCCTCCAGATTCTCTGTATTCAGGTCTGCCTTGGCCACTCCTCCGTGATGCTTCAGCGCTCTCACTGTCGCCACTACCACTACGGCTGAGGGCTTCAGGCCTGCCATACGGCACTTAATGTCAAGGAATTTCTCAGCTCCCAGATCGGCTCCGAAGCCGGCCTCTGTGATCGCGTAGTCTCCCAGCTTTAAGGCCATGCGTGTGGCGATAATAGAGTTGCAGCCGTGGGCGATATTGGCAAACGGGCCTCCGTGGATAAAGGCCGGCGTGTGCTCAAGGGTCTGCACCAGGTTCGGCTTCAAGGCATCCTTTAAGAGAGCCGTCATGGCTCCGGCTGCCTTCAGATCTCCGGCTGTCACCGGCTCGTCATCGTAGGTGTAGCTCACGATGATCCTGGAAAGCCTCTCCTTTAAGTCTGTCACGTTCTTTGCCAGGCAGAGGACAGCCATAATCTCGGAGGCGACGGTAATGTCATAGCCGTCCTCTCTTGTGACTCCATCCACGCGGCGTCCCAGTCCGTCCACGATGTTTCTGAGCTGTCTGTCGTTCATATCCACCACGCGGCGCCAGGTAATCCGCTTCGGATCGATTCTCAGCTCATTTCCCTGGTAAATATGGTTGTCCAGCATGGCTGCCAGAAGATTGTTGGCAGCTCCAATCGCATGGAAATCCCCCGTAAAGTGAAGGTTAATGTCCTCCATCGGCACCACCTGGGCGTAACCGCCGCCTGCTGCCCCTCCCTTAACGCCGAATACCGGGCCCAGAGAAGGCTCCCTCAGGGCTACTACCGCATTTTTCCCCAGCTTTCTCATCCCGTCTGCCAGGCCGACTGTGGTAGTTGTCTTGCCCTCTCCAGCCGGAGTAGGCGTAATGGCTGTCACTAAAATCAGCTTTCCGTCAGGACGGCTGTCCTCGTTGAGCAGGTTATAATCCACCTTAGCCTTGTACTTTCCATACTGTTCCAGATACTTCTCGTCAATATCCAGGCTCTCTGCGATCTCTGTGATATGTAACGGGGTTGATTCCTGAGCAATCTCAATATCTGTCTTCATGTTTGTTTTTCCTCCTCCTGAAAATGATGCCGACTGTATGGTTCAATGCATTCTTCTATTCTATACTGTGTTTTTGTAAAATGCAATCACGTTTTTTCTTTCTTTTGTTAAGTGATTTTTAGCAGAGCGAATCTGAGAGCTCCGAGCTTTTTAAAATTCTCTTCTCATACTCCACTGCCTCTGCCTCCAGGCGGCTGACCTCCTTTTCCATTTCGGCCCTGAATTCCTCATCCTTGATGGAACCCAGGTTAATTTTTACATTAAACAGCGCGCCGATCACGGCTGTGCGGGCCATCATGGCAGCCACCAGACCGTCGGTCACCGCATTCGTATTCCCCCTTGCAATCACTGCCTCCGCCAGCGGAAAAATCTCTGCTGCCGTCCTGGCCACAGAGAGCGGAACCCTGGCCGCCTCCTTAAGCCCATTCTGCATGGCCTCCCGGCGGACTGCCTTCTGCTCCTCTGTGTCCTTCGGCATCCTCAGAGCTTTCATATAAAGGGTAAAGGATTCACTGTCTCTCTCAATGTCGTCCACCAGCGTTCTCCTGATTTCTGCTCCCTTTGCGACAATCTCCTTCATCTCCTCCTCTGCATCGGCATACTTGGCCTTCCCCACAGTGAGATTTGCCACCATCTCAGCCAAAGCTGCCGCCAGGGCGCCTGCCACAGCAGAAACGCTGCCTCCTCCCGGCGCCGGAGCGTCAGATGCCGCCAGGGCGGCAAACTCCTCAATACTTAAATCCTTTAACTCTGCCATCTCTACTCCTCCTCTAAAAGTCTGTTCTCCATTACCTGGGCGCTGTCAAAGTTTTCAACCTGAAGATAATACTCAGCGCAGTCAATTAATGCCTGCATGGGAAGGAGCCCCACAATCTCCGTTCCAACGGCCCGCACGCCGTAGCGTCTCGCCTCCATCTTTACAGCCTCAAAGGCGCGGTAGATTGCCGTTTTGGTATAGTCGGTCAGGTTCATGGAAACCTGGGCAATCCCCCTTTCCTCCAGCATGACGCCGATGGCCTTGACATAGCGGTATCCTCCGTTAATGTGGCGGATCTTTCTGGCGATCTGGTTGGCAATCTCCAAATCTGAGGTATCCAGGTTTACATTGAAGGCCACCAACGGCATTCTGGCTCCGACAGCTGACACACCTGCAGTCGGATGAATGGTTTCCGGACCAAAATCAGGGGTCCACAGCTCCTTGTCCTTCATCTTCTCAGCCATTCCCTCAAACTGGCCCTTCCTGATACTGGCAAGATTCACTCTGTGGGGAGCTGTGGCTGAAGATTCATATAGGAAGCAGGGAATTGCGTACCTCTCTCCTACTGCCTTCGCTACCTCCTTTGCAACGGCATCCGCCTCCTCCAGGGAAGTATTGCGGCATGGAATAAAGGGGACAACATCCACAGCTCCCATCCTCGGGTGCTGTCCCTCATGCTTTGTCATATCAATCAGCTCTGCAGCCTTTCCAAAGGAAGCAATGACTGCGTCCCTTAAAGCCTCCGGCTCTCCGATTGCAGTCACAACGCAGCGGTTGTGATCCTTATCCGTCTGATAATCCAGAAGTTTCACACCCTTTTTCCCCCGAAAGCAGTCTACAATCTGCTCTACCTTCTGCATATCGCGTCCTTCACTGTAATTGGGCACACACTCAAGCAACTTGTTCATCATCATTTTTACCTCCTGATTCAGCGCCTTATGCCGTTCTTGTCCGAATCACAGCAGCCGTCACTGTTTCCGCCTTACGCCGCCTCCCAGGCGGGCAAAGCCTTTCGCAGCCTTCGCCATATCCGGTCTCAAGGGCTATAATTTTTTCATTGTAAGATAATTCTAACATTTACGCAACATTATTGTACAGGTTTTTCATTTACTTTGATTATTCTTTTTCCTAACAAATCTGTTTCCGATTGATTAACCAGCTTACAGAATTCATTTACATTTCATCGTCAATGGTCTATACTATTATAGTTTGGGGAAGATACTGCAAAGGAGGAATCTGATTGGACAATACTGATATAAAAATCATCAATATCCTGCAGAAAAACTGCAAAACCTCCACCCGCGAAATCGGACAGCAGGTAGGCCTTACAGCTCCGGCCGTTGCGGAGCGGATCAATCGTCTGAAGGACTCAGGGGTCATCTCGGGATTTCACGCCAAGATCAATGACCGGCTGATGGGCAGCCATATCTCGGCTTTTATCTGGATCAACGTACCTCCCAAGGAATACGACGGCTTCTGCCGGTTCTGTGAAGCTGCTCCGGCTATTATCGAGCATCATCACATTGTAGGTCTGAACAACGCTCTATTGAAGGTGCGGGTTGCAAATTCCGCAGAACTGGAGTCCCTTTTGGAGCAGATACGAAAATTCGGCCTTTCCAACACCTCCGTTCTTCTTTCCACCTATTTCACCCAGAAGTCCTTTTCAGAGCTTGAAGCCTCCTCCGGGAAGACGGCTGGCGAACCGTAAGTATCACTGGAAATCATGTTCTTTCCTATAGATTAAAAAAGTGTGCGCCAAGGCGCACACTCGCGCCGAGCGCGGTTGCCTTCAGGCAACATCTACCTTGCGTGTGAGTGCGCATCAACGTCATTTCTTATTCAATAGGAAATGAAATTTCCTATTGAACAAGAAAGAATCCTGCAAAGCAGGATTCTCCGCCTGCGGCGGGTCGCAAAAGCGTCATTTTCCTCTCCAACCCAGTGCGATCCCCGCGGAGCGTTTTTATATAACAGGGAACGAAGTTTCCTGTTATATAAAAAAGTCCGGCATCAGAGCTTATGTCTCTCTGATGCCGGACTTTTTCTGACCTTTCCCTAATCCAGGAAGGTGACAGCCTTGCACGGTGTCCTGTAGTTGGACGGTGAAATGCAGATTCCCGTTTTAGGGTTGCTGGCGTGAATTACCTGGCCTCCGCCTATGTACATAGCCACATGGTTGATGTAGCTTCCGCTGGCATAGAAGAGAAGGTCGCCCGGCTGAGCCTCATCCACCGGAATCTCCTTTCCTCTGGCCGCCTGATCCCTGGAGCTGCGCCCGGTAGTGATTCCGAAATGAGCATAAACCGCCTGAGTGAAGCCGGAGCAGTCTGCGCCGTTTGTCAGGCTTGTCCCGCCGTAAACATAAGGATTTCCCAGGAACTGCTTTGCATAGGCAACTACCGCCGTCCTTGTAGCTTTCTCAACCTTTCCGGAGCTGCCGGACGAGCCTGAGTTTCCGGAAGAGTTGCCTGGGCCTGCCGGAGATTTTGGCGAGTCATCCTTCTGGGTTTCCTTGGCCTTGGTAGTTTCCGGCGCCTTGGTAGTCTCCTGCTTCTTCGACTCCTGTGTTTCCCGAGGCGTTCCATCCGGGTTCTGCTCAATCGTTCCGCTGAATTCCGAATCCGGCTCTTTGGTTTCCCTGGCCTTGGTGGTCTCCTTCGCTTTTGTCGTCTCCTTGGCCTTAGTCGTCTCCGGCGCTTTTTCTGTCTCCTTGGCAGCCTCTTTCTTGGCAGCTTCCAGCTCTTCGAGAGCCTTCTTTGCCTCCTGCCTGCGCGCCTCTTCCTCCGCGGCTTTTGACTCCTCCTCGGAGCTGGAGACAGCCTGGTCAAATTCTACTCTTGTGTCCACATAATCCTTAAACACATAGCCCACCAGATCTGTGTCCACGGAAATCTTGTAGAAATCACCCTCCTGTCCGATTACCTCATACTCTGCATCAGAAGAGAGCAGGTCAAGGGTCGCACTCTCAAGATTCGGCTCCTGCCTCAGGCGGAGAGTTGCGGTATGAGCCACTTTCGCATAGGTAGTTCCGACCTCCCTGGCCTTTTTCTCCGCCTCAGCGCCTGTAATGAAGTACTGGGCCTTAATGTAGCCGTTCACAGTACCGGACTGAATCCTGTACCATTTTCCTCCCTCTCCGTCTACTGTGTCAAGAATGGTTGCAGCACAGTTGTTGTAAATCTTGCCCACCACATCACTGGTGGTATTCGGCTCTGTCCTGACATTGACATAGTTGGAAACCTGGGACACGGCCACCTTGTCGTAGTCAGAGGATGAGGAGGTCTTTACAACCGGCGCATCTTCTTTTCCGCTCTTTTCTACCTGGGCAAGCGTCTCATCTGACGAGAAGGCCTCTGCCAGCTCTGTTTCCGGATCAAGGCTGCCTGCATAGTAATTGTTCATCGCCACAGAAACTCCTGCCACAGACGCATCAGTTTCCAGGTTAATCGCCGCCTGCGCTCCGAAAGGCGCTGCCGCTGCTAAAGCGGCAACCGTACACAGGCAGGCCAGTGCTTTAAATGGCGTTTCCATCTGTACATTTCCTCCTATCTCTCTGCCAGATACCTCTCCGCGCTGGTGACACAGTTGGCCCCGTCCGCTGCCGCTGTGATCACCTGGCGCAGCTGCTTCGTGCGCACATCTCCGGCTGCAAACACGCCCGGAACTGAAGTTACGCCATCCTCCCCTGCGATGATATATCCCTGCTTATCCATTTCCAGAGTGCCTTTAAAGGGCGCGCTTTCCGGCTCGATGCCTACGGCAATGAACACTCCGTCCACGGCAATTTTTTTCTTTTCACCCGTCTTCTTATTGGACACGGCAATCTGCTCCACGCGGTTTTCACCCTCGATGGCATCCACCACCGTATCCCAGACTGTCTCAATCTTTTCAGACTCAAATATGCGGCTCTGAAGCGTCTTGGCTCCCCGCAGCTCATCTCTGCGGTGAATCAGATATACCTTGCTGCATATCCTGGACAGAAAAATCGCGTCCTCCAGAGCTACATCTCCTCCCCCGATCACTGCCACAGTCTTGTCTCTGAAAAATGCCCCGTCGCAGGTAGCGCAGTAGGAAACGCCGGCTCCGGAGAGTTCTTCCTCCCCCGGCACTCCCAGCTTTCTGTGATGGGCCCCTGTAGCCAGAATCACTGTTTTCGCACGGTAACTCTCTTTTTCACAGACAACCGTCTTAATCTCACCGGAAAGTTCAAGCTTCTCTATCCTGTCCTCTGCAAAGGAAGCTCCCAGACGGTCTGCGTGCTCCCGGAACTTCATCCCCAGATCAAAGCCGGAGCTTCCAGGAAGCCCGGGATAATTGTCAACCTCGTACGTATTGAGGATCTGTCCCCCGCTCATCATCTCTCTCTCAACTACCAGAGTGTCAAGCTCTGCCCGCTTTGCATATATCGCCGCCGCGAGCCCCGCCGGCCCGGAGCCGACAATAATCAAATCATATATCTTTTCCATCCAGTCCTCCCGACTCTCCCCTCGGAGCACTTCTCATGCATCATGTTTCATAACTTTAAGTATAACACAAGTTCTATAGGCAGTATACATCATTTTCTAATTTTCACCGCACAATTTTCTGGAAAAAGCTGGAAAATCCTTCTCTTCTTCTTTTCATCAAAAAAAGACAATTCTTCACTCACCTTCCCGGCAATTTGAGTACGAATATTCGCAACAAATCTCCCCCACTTTTTTTCTATGTGATATAATTACATTAACCTGGCAGCATATGGCATTGCGTTCCACAGTGCTGTCTGACATTTCAGAAAGGACGTGAATCTCTATGGCAAGAAAAACAGTACTCGTCACCGGAGCTTCCCGGGGAATCGGGAAAGCTATCGCTGTAAAATTTGCAAAAAAAGGCTACAATGTGGTAATCAGCTGTGTCAGACGTGAGGAACATCTCCTTCAGACCAAAAAAGAGATCGAGAGTTTTCAGGTATCCTGTCTCTCCTACCTGGGCGATATGGGAGTTGCGGAAAACTGCGCAGAGCTGTTTAAAAAAATCCGCAAGCAGTTTGGCGGCCTCGATGTCCTGGTCAACAATGCCGGCATTTCCTACATCGGACTTCTCCAGGATATGAAACCCGAGGACTGGGAACTGATTCTGAGAACCAATCTCACCTCCGTCTTTAACTGCTGCAAACTGGCCATTCCCATGATGCTTGAAAAAAAGCAGGGAAAGATCATAAACATCTCCTCTGTCTGGGGCGTGTGCGGAGCCTCCTGCGAGGCTGCCTACTCTGCCACAAAGGGCGGAGTCAACGCCCTTACTAAAGCGCTGGCAAAAGAGCTGGCCCCCAGCAACATCCAGGTCAACGCCATCGCCTGCGGAGCCATCGACACCGAGATGAATCACTTTCTCGACGATGAGGAGCTGATTGGCCTGATTGAGGAAATCCCCGCCGGAAGACTGGGCCGCGCCGAGGAGGTGGCCGATTTAGCCTACCATCTGGGATATAAAGAAAACTATCTGACCGGACAGGTCATCGGACTGGACGGAGGATGGGTGTAGGGTGGGGAAAAGGAGCGGTTTTTTTATTCCAGCGAAGTCATAAAAAAACCGCTCCTTTTCCCTGGGAAGTGAGTGGACGGCGAAAGGGAGAGAAAATGTGAAAGGATGAGGGAGTCTGTATAAATGGGAAGTAATAGTGGGGATTAATAGGATTTAATTTAATGGGAGATTTGATGGAAGATGATGAAGTGTGGGGGTAAGCGGAGTGTGGGGGTAAGCGGAGCTTGGGAGAGGAATTAAGGAGGCTGTAAAATATTCTGTGTCTATGGGAATGAAACCTTCCAGATAAGAATTC